>ERZ1292633.164-Hain-H41-02um-R1-164-length-89202-cov-180_pt1 | contig 89202 bp, 80 predicted proteins | sample MGYA00564406_ERZ1292633 | MGnify/ENA primary metagenome ERZ1292633 (study PRJEB36523, sample SAMEA6512639) | groundwater metagenome | collected 2019-01-08 | study: AquaDiva: Metagenomics assemblies of 32 groundwater samples
TTCGGAGCCTCGATGGCTTTTTTATGTCACGAGTCGTGAATTATCCGGGCTAGGACGTTCAAATAGTGCAAGATATTCATGGACCTACTCCGTTAAGTTACGGTGCGGGGCTGGTACCCATCTTCGCCTGTTCGCGGATTCACCCATCGGTACAAAAGTTTTGGCGCCAGACTCAGCTATTCGCCTTGTTCAGTGGCTTCCAGAAAGACTTCCAGTACGTTCTCTTGTCGGGAACTAAAGCATTTCTTGCGCCACACGCACCTCAAGAGGGAAGGCCTGGTATTTCGACGACCTCGGCGATGTGTTTAGGAGTTGAACAGCCTGTGTTTGTATCTAAAGAGATTCCGTGGTGGATCGGATTGGATACAGCGGGAATTGTGAAGACCAGGCTGGAGGAACGGCGTGAGTGATTGAACAGATGGGAGTGGTCGGCTCGGTTCTATTGAGACTGGGTAGTTCTTGAAGCCACGCTGGAGCCAGCGGCCTCCTATGAGGAAAGCCTGCTGAATAACTTCGGCAGTCGTGTCCTCTCGGGATGTCAGCCTTAGCTGAGGTTGGCTAGAATCAGGTTGTCCTCGTGTTTCTTGCGTCCTCGCTCACGGAAGTGCTCCAGACTTCAAAGAAGGCTCCCGGTACATTTTTATATCCGCAGACTGTCTTCGATCCTGATCGTTTGAATTCCCGACAGACTCATTCGGATACGGTGATGCCGGAGCCTCCCATTTCTTTTGGCAGGTCCTTCATTTTTAGCAGCCCGTCCTGTATCCGCAGCTTCGTCTCCTCATAGTTCACATGGATGCCGGCCTGGTAGGGGAAGTCCGGAATGACTGCCGCATACACGTCGGTGACCCCCCACGTAGGATGCTCAGTAAAGACATGGCCGCCACAGGTCTTACACCATTTGCGAAAACTCAGCGGCGTCTTGCTGTATGTGCGGATGTTCTCGGCTCCCTGTATGATCTGCACCGCGTTGGGTTTCCACAACGTGAAGGCATTGACCGGCGCAGCCGACCAGGCTCGGCAGGACTCGCAATGGCAATAGCCCATGGCGGCTGGCTCACCGCTGACCGTGAAGCGAACCGCGCCACAAAAGCAGCTTCCTTGGTACATGATCCCGTTGCTCATCGTGTATCTCCTTGAAGGTGTTCGGGTGTCTGACATATTCTGGCGTCTCACGGCCAGAAGTCTTCATCCAGGTCGCAGGTGTTGCACTTCAACCTTGAATTCACGCTCAGCTATCACTTGGTCGGGTTCCAAAGAGTTCTCCTAGGCCTAACGGCGGGTTTCAGCAGCGGTGCGCTCGTTCCTAAGATGTCCTACACGATGATACTCGCGCCGTCTGCCTCAAGCTGAGGCTAGGCGTCAGCCTGTCGATTCACTGCGATAGTTGTCGAGCCATGGCGGTCGTGCGTCCCTGTGTCGTTCATAGTCCAGATCCTTGAACGGCCCGGCCTGAAACACACGGCCGTCTGCCATCCTCGCGTAGAAGTACCTGTAGTACCTTAATGGGGCGCCGCCGCCATCGGCTTGCCGCTCAAGGTCGATGTATGCATTGAGATGCGCCGTCGACAGGGCACCAGTTGATCCGGCGGGCGGGTTCAAGACAGGGTAGAGCCAAGCACCCGAAAACTCCGGTGCGGTTCGGGCCCAGGCGGGCCAAGCATCACGCGGCATTGGTTGTGCCTCTCCGGTCGAGAGAATGCACTCGAGCGCTGGAGCGTCAATTTCCTTCCAGTTCATTCCTGGTTGCCTCTTGCTGCACGCCTAACTCTTAAGTGAACCGCTGAGGGTTTCGCGAATAGCTCGTAGCATATCCCATTCAATCTCCGACACTTCCCTGCTGAAAACATCCGCAATATCTGTCGCTTGACAGCCTTTGTCAAGAAGCCACTTGTTGGGACAGACGGCGAAGCCTGGCGGTATATCGACATATTGGCCCGCAGCCTCCAGCTCTCCACAGACGAGAGCTAGCACTCCGGTTTGCTAATCCGTGCTTTGAGCTGTGTCTCCTTCATCGCCTTGTACATGGCTATTGGCATTAGGAAAGTGTGGAGCCTTTGGAAAGCTTGTGCTTTGGTCTTTGGGTGACGTTCTGAGGGGGCCTAAACGCAGATTGCTTTTCGACTGCGTGATAGGTTCCGTCATTTGCCTGTCGACTAGAACGTGTTGTTGGGCGCGATGTTTGTGACAGGAGCGGAAAACATCTGACGGATTCGACAGCGAGATCAATGGCGAGATCTGGCCAATGCAGGCAAGTGGGTGTGCGCTGCTCCACATTCATGAGCTTCCGCACTGTGGCGTCTTGAAACCAAGGGAACTCTTTGAAGGAAATAAAGAGCTCGTGGTCTCTGGTCGCCAACCAGATTCCGTGCTTGGAGATGTTTAGGACTTCAATTTTTGAAACATCTTTGCCTTGTGTGCTGAATTTCATTTGACTGCTCCCGTATGAGCGGGCTCGTTCTTTCCGTGCATGATTAGAGCGATGAACAGCGCAGCTATCGGTCTATCCTGCTTTTGAAAAGCCTTCATTCCGAAGAATCTCCGCCACATTCTGCTCATTCACGAACACATCGGCCAGAAGACGATCGTAGACATCTCGGCCGTGTGGCTCGATGCGAATCGAGCCACCGCGAAGGAGTTGTTCTAGCCGTTGCTTGGCTGCCGGCCCTTGCAGCTCGCTCATTTCTGGGGTGTCGATGCCGCGAAGTCTGATGCGCTCGCTTCCGACGCGAATGGTATCTCCATCGACGACACGTACTAATAGCGTGCTCAGCAGTCGCACCTCCTGCCTTGACCGAGTACGAAGCGTAGAAAGGCGAGACTGTTTGTGCGTAGAGCCGAGTTTGTACCGTCCTTTGGGGTAGCGCTGTGGTCGGCTGTCCGGCGGACGCCGAGGCCGACGCTGCTTGTAGGTGGGGAGGCGATCTGAGCCTTGCTCCTGATTCGGTGACGGATACCAGCAGAGATCACATTGCGGTTGTAGAGTCGAACCAAGATCGGAGTTCGGTAAACGATCAGCATGGGCATTGGGTTGGAAGGGTATGAGAACCCACCAGCCGATGAACAACCAAGTTGTAATGGGTACAGGCAGTTTCATGGAATGTGTGCATATGCAGGTGCCGCGCCAGACTCTGATCGATTGACAATGTTCAAAACCGCATGCTGGAATGGGTTCGCATTTTTACGAGATACGAATGACGCTTCACGATTCACGGAGGTTGAATGTCATGGATATGATGGGACGGGTGGGGCTGGTTGAAATTCCTATATTGATTGCCCCGGATCAAAAGGCCTGGATGGATCGCATGATTAAGGAAGGGAAAATCGCCATTCCGCCTGGCGGCACGTTGGAAAAAGGGTCGCTCTATTCGATGTTTATTCGCATGCTGCTCCATAACGCGATGGAGGAACAGAAGCGGCAGGAGGCATTAGAGGCCGAAGATGAGGATGATGAGTAGAGAGTACTCAGATAAGCCTCAAATGGGAAGGGTTCTGAGGTGTCAGTGCCCTGTATCTAAATAGATAACGAGTGTATCCTGGAAGATACGAATGACCGATCTGACTGGGCGTCTTGAGCAGACGCTCAGTTAGAGTTTCTTGAAGGCTGTGTGCACGGCGCGGAGAGTCTTCTCGATGTCCTGTGTGCTGTGGGCGGTGGAGAGAAAGGCAGCCTCAAACTGAGAAGGGGCGAGATAGACACCCTGCTCCAGCATGTGGTGAAAAAACTGGCCGTAGCGCTTCGTGTCTGACTGTTTCGCCGTATTCCAGTCTACAACAGGGCCTGGGGTAAAGAAGGTCGTCAACATCGACCCAATTCGGGTTTGCGACACGGGAATTCCGGCCTTTTTCGCCGTTTCGCCAATCCCCTTGGCCAGAGCTGCTGACCGCTCCTCTAGTTTCTTGTAAACCCCCTTCACTCGCAACTGCTTGAGTGTTGCCAACCCAGCGGAGACTGCCAGCGGATTACCGGAGAGCGTACCAGCCTGATAAACCGGTCCAACCGGTGCAATGAGATCCATGATCTCTCTCCGTCCGCCATAGGCACCGACGGGCAAGCCTCCTCCGATAATCTTGCCCAGCACCGTCAGATCGGGCTTGATGCCATAGAGTGCCTGCGCGCCCCCATAACTGACACGAAACCCCGAGATGACTTCGTCGAAAATCAACAAGATGTTGTGTTCGGCGGTCAGCTGACGCAGCGCCGCGAGGAAGTCCGGAGCAGGAGGAACGACTCCCATATTCCCTGCGATCGGCTCAACGATGATACAGGCCAGCTGATCACGGTTGGCCTTGATCAGTTGCTGGACCGTACGAATATCATTATAGGGAGCGGTGAGCGTGTGTTTGGCAAAGTCATCCGGCACGCCCGGTGAATCCGGAATCCCCAATGTCGCCAGCCCTGACCCAGCTTTGGCCAATAGATAGTCCCCGTGACCGTGGTAGCACCCCTCGAATTTCATGACCTTGGTCCGCTTGGTGAACCCTCGTGCCACTCGGATCGCGCTCATGACGGCTTCGGTGCCTGAGCTGACCAGCCGGATCTTTTCCATGGATGGGAAGGCGCTGCGAATTTCTCTGGCCAGCGACACTTCCGACTCGGTTGGGGCTCCGTAGCTGGTGCCTCGCCCGGCTGCGCTCTTGATCGCGGTGATTACCGACGAATGGGCATGCCCTAAAATCATCGGTCCCCACGAAAGCACGTAGTCGATATAGACGTTGCGGTCCACATCGTAGAGCCGTGATCCCTTGGCGCGTGCGATGAAGCGTGGTTGCCCGCCGACCGAGCGGAAGGCTCGAACAGGGCTATTGACGCCACCGGGAATAAGTTGCTGGGCCTCGGTGAAGAGCTTGGTAGAGCGGGATGTTTTCATAATGGCGGCGCACCCTATCATGCAGGGCGAGAGCCGGTCAAGAAACCCATTGTTGTGCGATCTGTTCGGAGGAGCGCCGTGAACGGTCAAAAAATGTCGTAAGGGATACCGTATCCATCGATATAGATACAGCAACAGACTCTGAGAATCGAAAGGAAGTTGAAGTTCTCGCTTGTTTTCGTCCTGGTCTCTGTTGCGGTGTGACGGCGCGATTCTTGCTGGCTTACTGGGATATTAGGTTGTTCAGAAAAGCGAGACGAATATGCAAGTCATCTGCTCATGGTGCCGCGGGGAAGGTCGGGTGGGATTCGTCGGAGAAAAGGCTCCCTTTGGAGACCGCCGAGAGACGCATAGTATCTGCATTGAGCATCTGCAGGTGGTACGAGCTCGTTGGACCGCCTGTCAACGGAGCACAGGTCTCCCTGGCGCTTCCATCGACATTCCGAAGGAGCGTCCTTCGCATATTCGCCGGGCGGTGCGATCGGTCGTGCGGTTATGTGTTGGGTTAAGAGGCTTGGCTCAAAAGACTCGCGGTTAGTTTCTTCTCGCCGGTGTGGTCTATCCCAGCTTGTCGTCGAACGCGCTATTTTTTAGACCGCTTTGGCGCACGTTTGAGGCTGGGTTTCGTCTTGGGTGTTGCTGGCTCGGTAGGAGAGAACTCTTTCACGTGCCAGTGTGTCCGTTTCACTTTGTTCTGTTCCGTCACCGTCAAACACACATGGAATGGGGCGCGCCGACCCTCAGCCGTTTGTCCCTTGCTCCAGGCTTCGCCGGCGTCGCTGAGGATTTCCAGTAGCGTTTCGTACTCTTCTTCATCCTCGGGAAGCACAGCGTCGGCATCGTGAATGAGCAAGATATACCCTTTAGCGGGGAGCCATTCGAAATCGACCAGACACTCCTCCAATGCGTCCCAGTTGTGTCCAAAGTAATCCGGAAAATCCAGTGCTCGTGCAAACTCACTGAAGAGAGTCGATGGAGTTCGGCATTTCTTTCCCTGGATGGTACGCACGGCAAAGCCCGGCGGTGTTTTCACCAGGGCCGAGGCTGAGGTCTCTCGAGGGACGACGAGAAGAGCCGACCAGGGAGGTGTGGCATTGCAAAGATGAGTGTGTAAGGTAGGGGTTCCCGCCATAGATCTCTCTGTCCGTTTGGACGTTCGTCAGTTCAGAGGAACAAAGGTTCGGTAGTGATCTCCGGTGTAATAGGCTTTCCCGGTTTGCCGTTCGATGACGATGCGTTCGGCATCGCGACCGCGGCCTCGCTTTTTTGGATTCACATCATACTCCCGATAGGAGCCTCGTGGAAGACGTCGTTCTCGATTTTGGAAGTCACGCCCTCCGACGTAGCCTGGCAGCGGCATCCCGTCTCGCTTCTTGAGCTGTGTGAGCAGATCATAGACCTTCTGGGAAGGTGTGGTGAGCAAGGACGGGTGCTCAATGTGACTCGGCACGCTGAGGATGGGGTTAGTATTCAGAAGTTCGTCGTTGAGGTCGGCAGCGGCGATTGAGACCAAGGACACCAGATTGATCGTGCACAGCAGGCTGAGAAGAAGACCGATGAGCCGAACTTGTCTCCATCGAGGGGTGAGCACAGGCTCTTCTTCCTTGGCAAGATGTTGAACGGAAGCTCGACCGTAGCATTCTCTTTTCAAGAAGGTCAAACAAGGCAAGAGCCATCATCTCGTTACCTGGATGTCTCTCGTCCCGTTTGCTAGAATGAGGCGGCGGAAGTGTACATCTCAAGAAAGAGGGATGTGATATATGTTCTTGGGTCATCGTGTGAAACCTGTCCGCTGTGTGTGAGATCCATCCGGTTAGACGCGTGTATTCTTTACCCAAGCGCCTCATCCACTCCTTGGTTGCGCTGGCTGTCTTTGCGCTGGCCGTCCCTTCGAACGCACAACTGAGCCCGAGCGGTTCGATGCGGCGGTCTCCCGTGGAAGTCGTGAAGCGGTATGTGCTCTTGGACCAGAAGGGGGCTCGTTTAGACGCGCCGTCCTTCGACACTGTGATCCCCTATATTGATTGGAAAGAAGAGCCGGCATGGGGCCGTGTCGTCATCATTCAGGAAACAACCGTCCCGGAGGACTATCGAAAATGGGAGATTCTCAATAATCTGGAAGTGATCATTCCGGTCACCTTTCACGTGCGCGGGGCGGTCTACCTAGAAACCGCCACCTTCGTTCCTGAGGACACGACGGAAGAGGTTCGTTTTCACGTGAAGGTGGTGAAGAACTACTGGCGCATCATTGCGCCGGTCATCCCGCCTCACGTCGGCCTAAAACGGATGGTGAGCTTTGCACGAGAGGCGGAGGCCCATGAACAGGATAAAACACAGCGGATCGTGCTCGCTGCCCTCATTGACTCATTGCGAAAGGCGAAGTAATGGCTAAGACTTCTGTGGATTTGATGATTTTCGACTTGGACGGTACACTGATCGAGTCGAAGTGGGATATTGCGAAATCCGTCAACTTGACCCTTGCTGAGCTGGGATTGCCCGAACGCCCCATCGAAGAAATTTTCGGTTTTGTCGGTGATGGCGTGAAGCGGTTGCTGCGTCTGGCAGTCGGGGAGGGGAATCAGACCAAGTTTGAAGAAGCGCTCAAAGTCTTTCGAGGCCATTATCTCGAACATTGTCTGGACCGGACCAGCTTCTATCCAGGTATTGAACCGATGCTGCAACATTTTTCCCACAAAGACAAAGTGATTGCGACCAACAAGTCGATCGAATACACCCGTGTGATCCTGAATGGGTTAGGTCCGCAGCATTTCCTATACATGGTCGGTGGGGACAACGGGTTTGGGCTCAAACCGGAACCAGGGATGTTATTGCACATCATAGAAAAAATCGGTGCGCAGAAAGAGCGGACGATCCTTGTTGGGGACAGCACGAATGATATCAACGGAGGACATAACGCCGGTATTCGTGTCTGTGCCGTCGGGTATGGCATGGGGAATCGAGAGAAGATGGCCGCCTGTCAGCCCGATTGGTTCATCGAAAAGCCAGAACAACTCATGGAGATTTTCATATGACCTATCGTGAGCAGGAACGATTGAACCTGGGCTGCAGGAGGTTCTCGGGGGCGAGTGGTCGTTCAATTATTGGAGCCTGTGTCTTCATCATCTGCGGTCTTCCCTCGATCTTTAACCCGGCGTACGCTGCCACGCCGAGTCTCGCCGAACGGGTGATCGAGCATCGGCTGGGCAATGGGCTGACCGTGCTCATGGTCGAACGACATCAGACGCCTGTCGTCTCCATCAACATCACCTTCGCGGTGGGTGGGATGGATGAGCAGGTCGGCCAAACTGGACTCGCGCATCTCTATGAGCATATGGCCTTTAAAGGCACGCGTGTGGTCGGCACGACAAGCTATGAGAACGAACAACCAATTTTGGACGAACTCGCGCGAGTCGGGACCGAGCTCGACCAACGTCAGCGTGATCTGGCCACGAAAGGGAGTGGTGCAAGGGCTGAAGAGCGTGCCGCGATTGAATCGCTCCAGAATCGCCTCGTTGAGCTACAGACGCAGGCCTCGCGCTACGTGGTCGGGAATGAAATGGCGTTGTTGTATCAGCGGCATGGTGGTGTTGGACTGAATGCATCGACGGGCAAGGATGTGACGCGGTATATGATTAGTCTGCCGTCCAATCGGTTGCCCTTATGGGCGGCGATTGAATCAGACCGAATGGCCAACCCTGTGTTGCGCGAGTTCTATAAAGAACGCGGTGTCGTGATGGAAGAACGGCGTCTGCGGAACGAAGACAGTCCGAACGGTCTGTTGTTTGAGACCTTCACGTCGGCCGCATTTCGCGCTCATAGCTATGGGGTTCCAACCATCGGGTGGGGATCGGATATCCTATCGTTGACACCCGCCGCCACGGAAGCCTTCTTCAAGACCCACTATGGCCCCAATCGTGCCACGATAGCGTTGGTCGGTGATATCAATCCACAAGACACCATCGCGTTGATTGAGCAGACGTTCGGGAAAATTCCTGCCGCACCGCCGGCACCGCCTGTGGTGACGATCGAACCGGAGCAGCGAGGCGAGCGGCGAGTTGAGGTGGAGTTTGATGCCGAGCCGGCTATCGTGATTGGGTACCACAAGCCAACCTTGGGGGATTCAGATGACGATGTGTTTGATGTGATCGACGCAGTACTGAGCGATGGACTGACGTCTCGCTTGCATCACAAGCTGGTACGGGAGAAGCGATTGGCCGTCTCAGTCGGGTCGGATGCCAGTCATCCGGGAGTGCGGGCGCCGAATCTCTTCGTCGTCACAGCGACTCCCTTAGCCCCTCATACGACAGCGGAAGTCGAAACTGCCATCTATGAGGAGTTGGAACGGTTGAAGCGGGAGCCGGTTTCCTCTCAAGAACTGGAAAAGGTGCTCAACAATCTGGATGCCGATCTCGTCCGAGGCCTACGATCGAATGGTGGTCTGGCTGCTCAACTATCCTTATATCAGGCGGTGGCAGGCGGCTGGCGCTACATCCTGACCTCACGTGACAAGGTTGCCAAGGTCACGGCGGCTGATGTGCAGCGAGTGGCGACGCAGTACTTTATAAAATCAAACCGTACCGTGGCGATCTTGGTGAAGAAACATACCGAGAAGACCGTTGCCGCAGTACCAGCCGGTGAGGTGAGGCCATGAAGCAGATGAGGGGTAAGGGGTTAGGGGTGAGGGAAAGTGGAATCGCTGGCTTGGTTGGCATGGCCATGCTGCTGGCGTCAGTCACCACGGTGTATGCGGGGGACCTCTCACTCGGTGATCCCAGGACCATGGCGTTTAAGCCGGTAGAATTTTCACCACCGGAGCCTGAGCGGGTTGTGCTGGACAACGGCATGGTCCTCTATTTGCTGGAAGACCATGAATTGCCGTTGGTGTCGATCACGGCGACGATGCGAACAGGGAGTTGGCTAGACCCAACCGATAAGATCGGACTGGCTGGCATGACCGGGGCGGTGATGCGGACTGGTGGTGGCGGTGGTCTTTCTGCCGAACAGGTTGATGCTGAACTGGAGCAATTCGCAGCTGATGTGAGTATCGGGATCGGACGGCAATCAGGGTCGGCGTCTCTCGATGTCCTGAGCAAAGATGTGAATCGAGGGTTGGAGATCTTCGCCGGTCTCATCCGGACCCCGGCGTTCGATCCTGCCCGTGTCGAATTAGTCAAACTGCAGGCGATCGAGGGGATCCGCCGCCGTCAGGATAATCCCGGTTCTATCGTCGGCCGTGAATTTGCCAAGATGCTCTATGGGGCTGCTCATCCGAGTGCCCGAGAGAGTTCGCTGGATTCGGTCACGCGCATCACGAGGGACGATCTCGTCACCTTCCATCACAACACGATTCATCCGAACGGGATGATCCTCGGTGTGACCGGTGATTTCAAGAGAGATGAGATAGTGGCCTCTCTGCGCACAGTATTCGGAAATTGGGAAAAGGGAACGGTGCCGGAATTGAGGATCGTCGATGTCCCGGAGGCGGAGCTGTCCAGGCCGGTTGTCCGGTTCGTCGGTAAAGAGACCTCGCAGACCCATCTCCGGGTGGGACATCTTTCGATCAAGGAGAATGATCCCGATTACGTGGCGTTGGCCATCGCGAACGATATTTTAGGCGGGAGTTCATTTCGTAGCCGCCTCTTCAACGATGTGCGGACGAAACGGGGGCTGGCCTATTCCGTCGGGAGCCGTCTCAATACGGGGATGCATGATCAAGGTGTCTGGCTGATGCGGGCGGAAACCAAGTTGACCTCCACACAGGAAGTGATCGAGCGGTTCGTGGCGAATATCCAACGAATACGCGCCGAGCCGGTGACCGACTCGGAGCTTGCGGAGGCAAAAGAAGCGTACGTGAATTCGTTCGTGTTTTCCTTTGCCAGCCCTTCGGCGATCGTCAGCCGGTTGGTCGAGTTAGAGTACGATGGATTGCCGAAGGACTTTCTGCAACAGCTACGGGCCAAGGTCGTGCGATTGACCAAGGAAGACGTCTTAGCGGCAGCCAAGAAGCATTTGCGCCCAGATCACTTGAAGATCGTGGCGGTTGGATCAGGCGAGGCGTTGCCGAAGGCCCTTTCGACCTTTGGAGAGGTGAAAGAAATCACGCTTAGTCCTGAGGGGTAGATGGGACGCACAGTGATGAAACAAACTTGTAGCAACGACAACATCGTCGGACTTGCACCGTCCACATTCCCTTTTGGCTATAGGCTGCCATGCCGTTAGAAGACGACTTTTGCGACATCCTCAAGAAAGCGCGGACCGGACAAGGGTTGTCGGTCGGTGATGTAGCCCGCATGACGGGGTTGCCTGGTGGCGATATTACAGCGCTGGAACGTGGCGATCAGCCGCGAGACCGTGCGGAGGTGCGCGCACTGGCTACGGCCTTGGGCCTGCGGGCTGAGCCGCTAGAGCAAATTGCCATTGATAAGTGGGAGCCGGTTGCCCAACGGACACCACCCTGGGTAGAGATGGTTCAGGGCTCCATCAGTGGGTATGCCGTGCAAGGGTATATCGTGCATGATGCAGGTGAAGCGTTGTTGGTGGATACGGCCTATAACGCCCATGCGATGCTCGATGTGCTTCGACGACTGGGTTTGCGCCTCGTCGGCATTTGTCTCACGCATGGCCATGCGGACCATGCGGATGGGATCCAACAGATTCTCGGCCATCGCGAAGTTCCAGTATATCTTGGCTCAGAAGATCGAGACCTCTTGAGTTGGCGGCCACGGGCGGATGTACTCGTTGCACCGATCGATGGATTGTCGATCAGCGTCGGACGCCGCACGGTGTATTGTGTGACGACACCGGGCCATACACCTGGTGGCATCTGCTATCGGCTGGATGACGCACAACTTCCGGTCTGTTTTGTCGGGGATACCCTCTTCGCCGGATCGATTGGTCGGTCCAATCCCAAGGAGCTGTATCCGGCTCATCTCGATTCGGTTCGCAACCGTCTGCTGACGCTCTCTCCTGACTATCGCCTCCTTCCAGGCCATGGACCTGCTACAACCGTTGAGGAAGAACTCGATCACAATCCGTTTGCGACGATTCAGTAGACAGGGATGACATGGATGGATCGGGACGGCATGAACATCGAGATCTTGAGAACACGCCTGTTCTTGATGTTAGGGAAGAGTCGGCTCCAGAGATCATTGACGCGACGGAGACCGATGATGAGGGAGAGCCGTCGTTTTTTTCGAAGTGGACCTTACCGATCGTCCTCTTTCTCCTGACGGTCTTTACGACGTTGTGGGCTGGAGCTTACCAAGCCTACCACGGTCCGGTGCGTGGGCCTCTCAATTTTCTCTTGAGCGCTTCCGAGACGCTGTGGCGGGGCATCCCGTTTGCCGGTGCGCTACTGTTTATTCTCACCACACACGAGTTGGGGCATTATCTGTTATCCAAGATCCACCGAGTTCCCGCCTCCTTGCCGCTGTTCATTCCTGGACCGCCGCATTTCATTGGGACGTTCGGTGCCATCATCCGCATGCGTGATCCGATTCTGAGCCGCCGTGCGCTGTTTGACATCGGCGTCGCCGGTCCCTTGGCGGGCTTCGTGGTTGCCGTTGTGGCCTTGATCGTGGGACTGCATCTGTCCACAGTCGTGGATAGAACCGGCACGTTTGGATTGCAACTCGGCGAGCCGTTGCTGCTACAGTTCATGGCCTGGGTGATCATTGGGCCGCTCCCGCCGGAGGCAGACGTGGTGTTGCATCCCATCGGCTTTGCTGCCTGGTTCGGACTCTTCGTCACCTCTCTGAATCTTCTCCCAATCGGCCAGCTCGACGGTGGGCATGTGGCGTATGCCCTCTGGGGAAGAAGGCAACGGACGATGGCGCTCGTTTTTCTCCCAATCTTGTTGGCCTTGGGCTTCTTCGGCTGGGCAGGCTGGTTGCTCTGGGCGTTCATGGCGGGAATCTGGGGGCTTGGCCATCCACCCGTCATGGATCCTCATGTACCATTGGGTCGCAACCGGACGATCGTCGGCTGGATTGCGGTTGCAGTGTTCGTCGTCACCTTTGCACCGGTCCCGTTTTCCTTTCATTAGGCGATTCGCTGCTGCTTCACTCTCACTCGCAGTATTCTTCTGATTGTCTTGTTCGATTTTACGGGTGACCCTACAGTAGAGAAATGCTTACGACTGGTGCGTCCACGACACGCTGTCCAAAGTGCCAAGCTCAACGGCTGGATGAGGCCGAGGAGTGTGTGCGATGCGGGATTATCTTTGCAAAATACCGACCGACCGCGAGAACCTACGTCTCATTCTCTCCCTCATCGGCGTCGCGCTCTCGGTGGTTCACGACGGCCAAGCAATGGCTGATTGAATCGGACACCACGACCGATTCGATGACGCTCTACGGTCGGGCTGCCGTATTTGTAGCCATGGTCTGGTGGGGGTGGAGATTCATCACCACGCCGCTTGAAACCAATTACACCGGTGAGTCAGTTCTTCACCTGATCAACCTGCCCTTTCATGAAGCGGGACATCTGATCTTTATCCCATTCGGTCGCTTCATGACGATTCTGGGAGGAACGCTTGGTCAAATTCTCATGCCGATGATCTGTCTCGGGACGTTCCTGATCAAAACCCGCGATCCGTTCGGCGCAGCAGTGGCCCTGTGGTGGACAGCTGAAAGCCTAATGGACATCGCCCCCTACATCAATGATGCACGAGCACTCGACCTCATACTTATTGGGGGAGTAACTGGGAAAGAAACCGACGGACACGACTGGAACAATATTCTGACGATGCTGGGCTTATTGGAATGGGATCATCGGCTAGCGCACCTCACGTACCAACTCGGGATTCTCCTCATGCTTGGCTCCTTCCTCTGGGGAGGTGTCCTCTTGTTGAACCACTACCGCAGGCTCTCTCGATAACAATCTTTCCTTGCCCTCCTTGCGCGACCGCAACAACTCTCATACGATGTCCGCCAGAATCGAGAGCTTCACGTGTGTCCACGTACAGCACATGGTCATGAAGTCGCCGGAGGAATCGCCATCATGTCTCGTGTGAGCGTTGTATCGTGGTGCGGTTTCTTCGTGGCGTCGGTTCTTGCTTCGTCAGCGTTCGGTCAAGACCCTAGTATCCAGCCATCTGCCGCTCCCACTTCTCGATCGGCCGTGACATCCACTGGAGATTGGCACTATGGCGGGTACGTGGATGTTGGGTATATCGGAAATTTCAACTTTCCCGATAACCAACTCTGGCGCAATCGTGCCACAGCTGCGCATCACAATCAGCTCTCTCCGAACATGGGGTTGGCCTATGTGCGTAAGGATGCAAAAGAATCTTCACGCTGGGGTATGGAACTTGGCCTCCAAGGCGGGCGGGATTCGGAAGAGTTCGCATTTTTGGTGGGGGAGAGACGAGTCGACGGGTCGGATGTGCTCCGACACATTCATCGCGCAAACATGTCGTACCTAGCCCCGGTCGGCAACGGGCTGACGGTCACCGCCGGTCTGTTCAACAGTCTGATGGGGTACGAGTCGCTCTATGCCAAAGACAACGCCAATTATACGAGATCGTGGATCGCGGACAACACGCCCTACATGATGTTTGGCGTGAATGCGCAGTATCCTCTCACCGACAATCTTACCGTCACCGCCTTCGTCGTGAATGGCTACTATCATCTAGCGCACCCGAATAATCTCCCCAGCTATGGAGGGAGATGGATCTGGAAAGCCACCCCGCGGGTCGCGTTGACCCAAACCTTATACGCAGGACCAACTCAAACGGATACCTCTCTGGAGTTTTGGCGTCTGTATGGGAATCATATTCTGGAATGGACAGGGGACGATGTGACGGTGGCGGCATCCTTTGATATTGGGACCGAAAGCATAGCTGGCCAGCCTGGTCGCCCACGAACCTTTGTCATGGGAGGCAACATGGTCGTCAGGTGGCATATCACCGGGCCTTGGTCCGTGGTATTGCGACCCGAGTTCTACTGGGATCGGAACGGTCGGTGGACTGGTTCAGAGCAGTTCGTGAAGGCGATCACTTCTACTGTCGAGTACAAGTTTCCATATAAATGGACCAACATGGTGGTGCGAGCAGAACATCGTTACGATGACTCAACTGGGGCGGGAGGCGGGTTTTTCAAGAATGGGGGGATCCGTCCCGACGTCGTTGGCCTTGCGCGTGAGCAGCATCTGCTTTTGCTGGGAGTCCTTGTCAGCTTCGACTCACCGTGAGTGGGGGCCAGGAGGTGGGAGCTCTTGTATCCATTGTGGGAACCGATCGACGATGCGTTGGCCGAGTGCTTGGATGGCGTGTCTCTTCGCCTCTTGTAGCGCGACGATATCTTCAACTAAGACAGCCGATCCGACCAGCTTCGATGTTCCTTCAACTGTCTGCATCGGTGCGTGCCATTCTGAGTGCACAGCCCACACGTCGCCGGTGATCATGACGAGCGTGTCGCTTTCGGTACCAGGGGCGAGATAGGCGCCGATTACGGTCGGATACAACCAGGCAAAGCGGTTGTTGTATCGATCGACGGCCGCAACTCCGTCGACGATCAAGACCACATCTGCTCCGTGTCGAGCACCAGCCTGGCGGATCCCGCGGATATCGTCACCTCGCAGAGTGGCATCCATCAGCACAAATGCATCCTGGAGGACATGCGTATCTTGTAGTGGCGCCAGCTCGCGGAGTAGTTGGTCTCTATCCCTCGCTGGCCATTCCACCGCTCGGACGGACTGCCTGTGCGGAAAGTTGTGATGTACAAAAAAGACACCGAGCCGAACGGGTGTGGAAAGGGGAACGCCCTGGCTCGCGAGGGGCTGACTCTCAGGGATGGGGGCAGGTTCTAGCTGAAGGACTTCGTTCATCACCGTCCGATCGAACCCTTGGCTGCTCGCACAGCCGGTTACTAACAGGAATATCAGCAACCAGACAGTCTTTGACTCTTGCATCAGAGGTTTCTCATGCCTTTCGCCGGAGGAAAGATGGATATCCCTATTGTGATGCTTGGCAATATCCCCAAAGTCCCAACCTTCAACGCGTAGATTTCCAATCCCTGCATCTGAAGGGGACCTTATTCCACAATTGGAAGAATGCGATCGGCAACTGCCTGTACCACACGTTCTTGTTCGGTCGCCGCTTTCAACCCTTTGAAACTGAGATAGTGTCCCCCGTGACTCGGTGCCTGAATCGTGGCGCTGACTTCGACTCGATCTCCATCCTCGACTTCCGGATCGCGGACAACGGGTCTGCCACAAATACCTAACACCGCCACCGGAATCGTCGCCTCATCGTCCTCAAGACGGAACAGGTACGCCCCATAACAATTATCTCCATTGGCAATCGGGTAGGGCTCCAGGGGTTGCACATCCCGTGCAATGCCTCGCAAGGTGACATGCCGAAGGTGATAGTCTCGCGGTTCTTCGAGTATGGTTTGGATGTTGGTCGGTTCCTCTGCCCATACCGGTATCGGTGTGTCTGCTCCTAGAAGTGTGAGCAGCGCAATGATGAGAGGAGCGATGATTCGTGCCGAAGTGGTCATGCTGGGTGAAAGCCATTTTATCATCATTTTGAGTTTGGAACCCGGGGCTGCTTTCTCTTGCGAGACATGATCGCTATAATCCCTCGTCTTTTTGTCAAGGAGGAGCATTCGCTATGGTGAATGAGCGGCAACTGAGGAACTTTGTCAAGGAATCACGGCCAAGGTTTGAGGATCTCTTGGGGCAGATGGTGGAGGTGCCGTCGATCAGTATGGATTCATCCCGCGCGGGCGATATGCGACGTATGGCTGATCTTGCGAAGCAGTATTTGGTTGGGATGAATGCCAAGGTTCACGTGGTAGAGACAGGTGGGTATCCCATCGTCTCCGGTGGTTGGATGGTAGGGCCTGAGTATCCGACCGTCACAATCTACAATCACCTGGACGTGCAGCCAGCTCAGGAGCCGGAATGGAGGCAGGCGCCGTTTGCCTTTACGAATGAACGGGGGATCTATCGAGGGCGAGGAGCGACCGATGACAAGGGCCCGGCTCTCACGGCGATGTTTGGCGCTCAATATGCGATCGAACAAGGTTGGCCGATCAACATTCGATTTTTGTGGGAACTGGAAGAGGAGATCGGGAGTCCGCATTTTGCTGCAGGACTTAAGGATCGCACGGCTGTTCCACGGCCCGATTCCGTGGTTGTCTCAGATACGATCTGGATTGCCAAGGGGCGGCCTGCGGTGCCATACGGCTTGCGCGGTCTGCTCGGCGCACGTCTGATCCTGCGCACAGGGGAGAACGATGCACATTCGGGCGTGACTGGAGGAGCCGCACGTAACCCGCTGGCCGAGTTGATAGAGGTGGCGAACAGCTGTGTTGAGGCGAGGACCGGCAGGGTAAAGATTCCTGGTTTCTATGACGATGTGGTCCCGCCCACGACCACTGAGATCAAGGATTTCCTGAAGTCCGGTTTTGAAGTGGAACGTTTCAAGAAAGCCTACGGATTTCGATCGCTTCGCGTGCAGGATCCCGCCGATGTCATGCGACGGATCTGGGCATCTCCGACCTTCGAAATCCATGGCCTCAGCGGAGGATATCACGGACAGGGAGTCAAAACGGTTGTGCCTGGTCATGCGGAGCTCAAGATCAGTATGCGCCTTGTCCCAGGCCAGGTGCCGGAGAGAGTGTTTGCCCTGTTGAAGAAGCATGTGGCAAAGGTGAATCCGGATGTGAAGGTGGAGAAAGAGGGCATGCTCCATCCATTCAAGGGCAGTTTCGAAGGGTCATATGTGGATTGTGTGAAACGTGCCGTAAAGGCAGGGTTTGGCAAGGATCCAGCATTTGTGCGAGAAGGAGGATCAATCGGTGCGGTGGTCACCATGCAGAAAACATGGAAGGTCCCCATACTTTTCATAGGTTTGAGCCTACCTGAGCATGGATATCACGCTCCCAACGAATATTACGACTGGGGTCAGGCTTCGGGGGGGATGAAGACATTCGCTCATTACTTTTCGGAGTTAGCAAAGATAGGGAAGGTATAGGGTTGTTTTTGACTGCCGTAACCTTCTTTGGGCAGCCTGTGGAAAACTCGGGGAAAGTCGGTTTTTGAACGTCGGTGTCCCAAAAAATGCCTGATTCCCACGTTTGTCGAACAGCCCCTGGTCCAAGAGCCACATCTTCAATCGCGATGAAGTCGCAAGTCGTTGTAAATAAATGCAATATCAATTGTGAGACTTTATTGGAAAGGCACGGATGTTGCTCAATGTTAAATAAACCGGGGAGCGGGCCGCGCTGTTGAAATGATCAGGTTGCTTGTCGAGAGGCGCTTGGGTATCCTGGCCATCCTATGGGGACTGAATCCATCCAGGTAGTGGTTGTCATGGTCACAACGGCAAGCCAAGATGAAGCGATGAAGATTGCCGACCAGGTGGTACAGTCTCGCCTGGCTGCTTGCGCGTCTACGATTCCCACCGTGCGGTCAACATATTGGTGGGAAGGAAAGTTGATAAACGACCAGGAAACGCTAGTGTTGATCAAGACAACCTCTGATAAATTCAACTCCCTTGAAGAAGCAATACAGAAGATCCATTCGTATAAAGTGCCGGAAATAATAGCAATTCCTGTGTGCCAAGGATTTCCACCATATCTAGAGTGGGTTCGCCAAGAAACCTCCTAGATAATGCGGTTGAAACCAGACCGTCGAAGCACTATTTTAGGGTTGACCAATGGGGGGCTAGATCGGTAGCTTATAGGGTAATTTTTGACATGCCTTCCAGGTACAAGTAGGCACGGGAGACGAAGGTTATGAACCAGACAAATATTCAAGACGGCGATGCCTATACCGTTGTAGTGTTCAGGGGGTCCACGGCAAAGCCTATCCGTTTTAGCTTTTCGAAGAAACTACTCCGCCGATTGTTGATCTGTGTGGGGTTGGTCGTTCTTGCCGATCTTCTCGTGGTTTCTCACTATGCCGTCAGAACGGGAGAGGTATGGGAGTTAGCGGCTTTTCGCACGGAAGCCATGAGCGCACGAGAGCAGACCGCAGCCTTCTCCACGGCTATTGATGACTTGAAGAAGCGCCTTGGGGCAATGAATGAGGTGAATCAAAGGCTTCGGGTCATGCTCGGCATAGAAGTACCCAAGACGGGAGATATGGCCAACGGTAGGGGTGGAGAAGAGGTGCCGATTTCTGAAGAAGGAGGCTCGATACCCGGTAGAACCGAACTGGATGTTTCCTCAGGTATCTCTAAGCAAACATCTGAGGGTAATCAAGAACACTCGTCTGCTGTTGGTCTAGAGCCTTCTCAAGATGCCCTCCTGGCAATTACATCGGTGAAAGCGGGGTTGGAATGGCTTTCAAAGCAAGCCACGGTGCAGGAACGTATTCTTGACGAGTTATCACAAGCAGCTGAGCAGCGCTCGTCTCGCTGGGCCTCGACGCCTTCGATTTGGCCAGTCAAGGGGTGGGTCACGTCTGGGTTTGGCCCACGAATTTCTCCTTTCACGGAGAAGCCAGCCTGGCATGATGGATTAGATATCGGTGCTGCGCCAAACACCCCGGTCCGTGCTCCGGCCCAAGGTCGGATTACATCCGTAGGATACGATCCTAAGCTCGGGAACATGGTCCGCGTCGATCATGGATTCGGAGTTGAAACCCTCTACGGACACCTGGCGAAGGCCTTGGTGAAGGAAGGCCAAAGGGTCGAGCGTGGCGATGTCATTGCGCTCGTCGGGAGCTCTGGCCTTTCCACCGGTCCTCACCTGCATTACATGGTGAAATTGAACGGCCAGGCACTTGATCCAACCAAGTACATTTTGGAATAGCAGACCGCTTCGATATTATGAGGACAGCACAATTTGTTTCTGCTGCTTCTCGAAATCCAACAGTCCGACGCCCGACCGCTCCTTGATTAGAGCCTCTGCAATGCCTGTGGCCTCGTATGATCTAGATAACGAGACGAGAGCCTCTTGACCGATCTCGACATTGCTCAATCCGTTACCCCTCGCCCTATCCTAGAAATCGGTTCCCAGCTTGGGATTCGCGCCGAAGAGCTAACTCTCTATGGACAGGATAAGGCCAAAATATCGCCGCAAATCTTGGATCGCCTCGATGCTGCACCGCGAGGACGGTATGTACTTGTCACAGCGATAAACCCAACTCCCTTGGGAGAGGGAAAGACGACGACATCGATCGGTCTTGCCATGGGGCTCACCCGGCTCGGGCGTCGGACCGCGCTTACTCTTAGGCAACCCTCGCTCGGTCCTGTGTTTGGAGTGAAAGGCGGGGGTACGGGTGGGGGGCATGCCCAGGTTGTGCCCATGGAGGATATCAACCTTCACCTGACGGGAGATGCCCATGCGGTGGCCGCCAGCCACAATCTGCTTTCAGCATTCCTCGACAATCATCTGTTTCATGGAAACCCTCTCTTGATCGATCCGACCAGAACTCCATGGCCTCGGACGCTGAGCGTCAATGATCGTGCTCTCCGAGATGTGTTATTGGGGGAAGAAACCGGCAGACGTCGTGGCCAATTCGTCATTACCGAGGCTTCAGAGATTATGGCGGTGTTGGCACTTGCGAAGGATTACAACGATCTCCATGAGCGGCTTGGCCGAATAGTGGTTGGGTTCACAATGTCTGGAACGCCGGTCAGGGCCGAGGCGCTTGGATGCGTAGGGTCGATGGCGGTACTCCTGAAGGACGCCTTCAAGCCGAATCTGGTTCAAACGCTAGAAGGGACCCCCGCATTTGTGCACACGGGACCGTTCGGCAACATCGCCCATGGGAACTGCTCGATCATTTCCGATGCCATTGCACTTCGATGTGCTGACTTTGTCGTGACCGAGGCGGGCTTCGGCAGCGATCTTGGAGCCGAGAAGTTTTTCAATATCAAGTGCCGTGCGTCAGGGTTCATTCCGTCCGTGGCGGTTGTTGTGGCGACCTTACGGGCGCTGAAACTCCATGGTGGGGGTGGCGTCGCCAAGGCTGGCGTTGCGTTGCCTTCGAGTCTCACGGGGCCGAACCAGCAGGCCTTATCGAAGGGGATTGCTAATCTGGAACAGCATGTCGCCAATGTCCTGGCGCATGGGGTCCCGGTTGTGGTCGCCGTCAATGCCTTCAAGGATGATCCTCAGGATGAGTTGGACTGGGTTCGGGAACAGTCACTGAGGATGGGCGCAGTCGATGCGGCGGTCTCTACGCACTGGGCCGAGGGTGGGAAAGGGGCCGAACAGCTCGCGACTGCTGTCCTCAAGGCATCTGAAAGACCTTCCCAATTCAGGTATCTCTATGATGTGTCATGGCCGATCAGAAAAAAGATAGAAACCATTGCCACAAATATGTATGGAGCTGCCGGGGTCTCGTTCGAGCCGGAGGTGGAACGTCAAATAGATACGGCCGAAGCGTTGGGGTATGGGGGCTTACCCGTTTGCATGGCGAAAACGCCGCTGTCGCTTTCACACAATCCCACGGCGAAGGGGAGGCCGACTGGATTTACGGTTCCGATCAAAGAATTGCGGATCCTAGCTGGTGCCGGGTTTGTGACGGCGGTCTGTTCAGGGATTCAGTTGATGCCGGGGTTGCCAAAGAGGCCGATCGGTGAGCGGATTAGGCTTGATCTGGCCAGCGGGAAAATAGTGGGGCTGTCGTAGAGGCTCAGCGCTGCTTCAAGTATCGAAAGAATTCAGAATCGGGGCTCATCACCAGGGTTGTGCCGTCCTTGAAGGCGCTCTTATAGGCTTCCATGGAACGGGTGAACTCGAAAAACTTCAGATCCTGTCGGTAAGCGTCAGCATAGATCCGAAACGCCTTGGCATCGCCGCCGCCTCGAAGTTCCTCTGACTCTTTATAGGCTTGAGCCAGGAGAATTTCACGGTCTTTTTCGGCTTCCGATCTGATTTTTTGCGCTTCTTCCGCGCCCTCAGCGCGATATTGCTTCGCCTGTCGTTCCCGTTCCGCCTGCATCCGAGCAAAGACCGCTTTCTCATTTTGCTCAGGCAAATCAGCGCGCTTAATCCGAACGTCCTGAATCTCGATGCCGTAGACTGATGCCTTCTCGTGTGCCCGTTCGGTCACCACCTTCATGATGTCCGCTCTCGTGCTCGACACGATTTCAAGCAACTCATGGCGACCCAACTCGACGCGGAGCTCGGAATAGATAATGTCATGCAGCCGCTGGAGTGCGCCGCGCTGGCTCTGGAAGTTCTGATAGACCTTTAACGGGTCGACGATGCGCCATTTCGCAAAGTTATCCAGCAAGAGGGTCTTCTTGTCAGAGGTAATGACATCCTGCGCGTTCGAATCGTAATCCAGCAATCGTTTCTCGAAGTACGTCACCTCCTGGACGAACGGCACTTTGACATATAACCCTGGTTCGGTGATATTTCGAACGGGTTTGCCGAGTTGCACGACGATGGCCGTCTGGATCACGTCTACGACGAAAAGAGGAGACGCTCCCAGCACGAACAATCCAACGGTCACGGCGAGGAGCGCGATAACGATCCCTTGTTTCGTCATGGACGGCCACCTCTCGGCTTTTGAATGGAGGTGGGCTCCGGTCTGGATTCATCAGCCTCCAGTTGCTGGGTCGATTTGCCAAGGGATGAGGATTTAGACTTGGAGAGGCGGTCCAGCGGGAGATACGGCAACACCCGTTCGCCGCCTTTCCCGTCGATGATGACTTTCTCCATGTTCGGCAGGATTTCCTCCATGGTTTCGATATAAATCCGCTTACTGATCACGTCTTTCGCTTGGTTATACTCTTTGAGGGTAGCCAGGAAGCGGTTCGCCTCGCCCTGGGCACGATTGAGCCGAGCCTGCGCGAAGCCTCTGGCCCGGTTCACCAGCTCGGCGGCTTCACCCTTGGCTCTCGGAATGATGTCGTTCCGGTAGCTTTGGGATTGGTTGATGAGCTTCTCTCTATCTTCCTTGGCATTGGTGACGTCTTTGAACGCGGCGGCGACCGCTTCCGGAGGATCAACGTCTTGGAGTTGCACTGCGGCAATTTGTACGCCAGCATGGTACTGATCGAGAATCGTCTGCAGCAACATCAAGGTGTCCTGCTGAATCACGGCTTTCCCAGTGGTCAGAGCTTCGTCGATCTTACTTTTTCCGACGACTTCACGCATGGAGGCTTCGGCTGCTTTACCAATGGTTTCATGGATGTCCGCCACGTTGAACAAGAAGTCGCGGGCCTCTTTAATCTTATATTGGACGATGAATTCGATGGCGAGGATGTTCATATCCCCGGTCAGCATCAAGGCTTCCTGAGGCACCATCTGCTGGCGGCCTTGTTGATTGGTGCGGAACCCGACTTCTACACGAAAGAGTTTGGCCACTTTTGGCTGAAGGACGGATTCAATCAGAGGAATCTTGAAGTGCGGACCTGGCTCTACGGCCCGGACCGGGACCCCGAATCGTTTCACAACACCCTCTTCATCCGGCGAGACGATAAACACACTTTGCCAGACGAGAAAGATCACTAGAGCGGCGATGATGAGATTCCAGGCTCCACCAGAGGGGAGGAGGCTCTTGAGGCCACCGGGAGGAAGGATGTCCTTGAGTTGCGACTGGGCCTGCTTGAGGACTTCCTCAAGTGGGTCAGGCTTTTTGCCCCACGGATCTTTTGGGTCCCAAACCATATCAGTAATGTAGGAAATCCAATGATAATGAACGACAGAGCTGCACCATAGCAGACTGTTGCCGCGATAGACAAGGTCTTAGATGACCCTGGTCAGGAGAAAGTAGGCCAGGCAAGCCAGGAGCGCGGCGGCTGGAACAGTCACCATCCATGCAAGGAACATTTCCCGCACTGTAGTCCAGCGGACGGCGGACGATCCTTTCAACAGACCTATACCGATGATCGCGGAGCTGCTGAGGTGGGTGGTCGAGACCGGCAAGCCCAGCGATCCAGAGAGAAGCACGAGAGAAGAGGTTGTTAGATTGGCGGACAATCCTTCCACATGATTCATCGTCGTCACGTGTTCCGCAAGCACTTTTGTGACACGGCGCCCGCCCCAATAACTGCCGGCACCCATGGCGATTGCCACGCCGGCAAACACGAGCAGTTGCAGAGCCACACTGGGCCAGCCAGCCTGGAGACTTCCGAGTAACAGCATCGCGGCAATCTTCGGCGCATCGTTCATACCTCGGGCCAGGGACGTCAGCCCACTTGAGAGCCAGTGGATGGAGTCGAGGCCGAGCGTTTGGCCGGACAGGCCTGCGCGATTACATTGCGAAGGCACCGACGCGATCGGTACGCCGAAACCTCCGGCCTGAAACAAGGTCCGGGTGCACCCCTGTGCGTCGATCGTGACGAGGGCGCGATGACTTGGCAGGATACAGACACAGAGGCCTTCCCATCGGTTCGCAATCAGGCGCAGAAGTGGGTGAACCAGGCACGAGACGCCGAACGAAAGGAAGGGGCTCAGCAACAAGGGAAGTACGATCTTTTTCGAAACCGTATCCCAGATCAAGCCCTCGCTTCCGAACGCCATGAGGCCGGCCCCGACGAGGGAACCGATCAAGGCGTGGGTGGTAGAAACCGGGAGTCCGGTTTTCGAGGCAAAGAGTACCCAGAAAATAGCGCCGCTTAGGATTGCCGGAGCTAATGATGACGGGATGGCGAGGTCCGGTTGGATGAGACCGCTGCTGAACGTCTTGACCATCGCGTTGGCCACGAACGCTGCAGTGGCAGCTCCGATCATCGTCCACCCTGTACCCCAGGCGATGGCAGTTCGATAGTTTGTGACGCCGCTGCCGACCAATGTGGCGATGGCCTTCGATACGTCATTCGTGCCGTTCGCAAAGGAGAGCAGAAGGATTAGGAGAAATGTGAGGACTGACAGGTCCATGAAGACCCTCTAAGCAGTCGACCCGCTACAGGATGAGCCGGAGCCGGCCGTGCACCCGAAGCAATGGTTGCGCGTGACGATCTGGCGATGGTGGAGTTGAGCAGGATCAAAGTCGCGGATATGCGACGGCGCTCCGTGATCAACCGGGAGTTCGAGCATCTGGTTGAAGTCACAGTCATAGAGCCTGCCGTCCCATCCGACGGACAGCGTATACCGGCACATGACGCCGGCGGCTGCAGCCGAAGTGAACGCATTGGCCAGGCGCGTCATGTACTGATCATAGTTGCCGCTTTCGAGGAGGAACTCCAGGAACCGGCTGATCGGCATGTTGGTGATCGTGTAGAGCCGGTTGAACTCAACCCCATGCCTGGTCAGCAATTCTTTCTTGAACTGCGTTTCGATGGCATCCTGCTTCGGAGGCAGGAACGCGCCGACGGGATTGTAGACCAAGTTCAGGGCGAGCCCGCTATCTGAACGGCCATAGCCGAACCGGTTCAGCAGACGGAGTGCCTCCATCGATTTCTCAAAAATGCCATCACCTCGCTGTGCATCGGTTTGGTTGGCACGGTACGACGGAAGCGAAGCGATGATTTCCACCTGGTGGTGAGCCAGGAATTCCGCGAGATCTGCCTGAGAAGGAAGCAGCAACACGGACAGATTACAGCGATCCATCACATGCCGGCCAAGCCTGCGGGACTGTTCGACCAGCCAGCGAAAATGGGGATTCAACTCCGGCGCGCCACCTGTGATATCTACTGTGGGAATGTCCGTCTTGGAGAGTGCGTCGATGCAGTGTTCGGCGGTTTCTAAGGACATCGTTTCGGGACGATCCGGTCCGGCATCCACGTGGCAGTGGCGGCAGGTCTGGTTACAGAGCTTACCGACGTTGATTTGGAAGACCGTGATGCCGCTCGCACGCAGAGGGAACATTCCAGCTTGGGTGAGTCGCAGGTCGAACGGGGGAGAACCGCTCGGTTGATCGAGGATACGGAGTTGTTCAGCCGCTGAGGCGAGGGGGTTGCTTCGGCCAAGCAACGTGAGTGGCATCTAGCAGCAGCCTCCATGTGGAGAACAGGTGACGGCTTCGCCGCTGAGGCGCTCCTCGGCTCGATTCAAAATGACAAAGTGCGGCTGGTACCCCTCGCTCTCCAGAACAGTCACTGTTTTGGAACAGATTTCCAGCGGCTCACCGCGGCGATAGACATGGTGATCGTCATCGGCTGCTTCAACGAAGGGACCGGCCAGCAATGCATACTGGCCTTGCCAGGTGCATGGCGCATCGGCTGGGAAGACTGCGGTCCAACGCGGATCATCACGGTCTAACGCGACAGGGTTGGTGGTCAGGAGGAAGTGTTCGGCAAAGGGAGGGGTTCTCAACAACAGCGTCTCATCCGACGTGATCGGCTGCGGAATGCCGCGCCGATACGTCGCGCCTCCTTCAACCACGACTCGGCTGAAGGGGCCACGAAGGGTTGCATGCTGGACTGAGGAAGTCGTTGGTGCCGGAAGTAGCTTGTACCCGGTCAGCGTCACAGAAAAGAAATGGATGCCATCGATGACGCGCCAGGGGGAAGACTTGACCAGATGAATACCAAGAAAGCCGGCTGCCGTCATGCCGCTCATATAGTCGGTGAGCGTCAAGGCACCGGATAAACAGTCTCCCCATTTTTGGGTATCATGGACGAGGTACTGAGGAACAGTTTGATCCGACACGATGTCGGAGATCGTGAACCGTCCGCCGGGCTTGGCAACCCGATACATTTCCTGAAACACCTTCCGCTTATCCGGCGCGAGGTTGATGACGCAATTCGAGATGATCAGATCGATCGTGCCGTCTTGCACCGGCATCGCATCGGCCAACCCTTTCCGGAATTCTACGTTCGATGCGGGATAACCGAGGTTTGTGGCCACAACCGCCGCATTCTTGTGGGCGATCTCCAGCATCGTGTCGGTCATGTCGATCCCGATCACGTGGCCTGTGGGACCCACCAAGCGGGAGGCCTCAAAGCAATCAATACCTCCGCCCGACCCAATGTCCAAGACCGTCTCACCGGTCTGCACCGTCCTGAGACCTGCCGGTGTGCCGCATCCATAGGAGATTTTGAGCACTGCTTCAGGAATGAAGGTTTTGAGATGTCCCATGTCGTAGCTGGTGGGGCAGCACATCTCTTCGCCGGTACTGGCGGCTTTGGCATAGCGCTCGCTGACCTTTTGTGTGATGTCATCAATCGGCATGGCCGGCCTCGCAGAGTTGATCAGAATACCTGCGAAATATGTGTATCAACACTTCACCTATCGGGTCAATCGGAGCTTCCCCAAATAGGCAGAGAAGATACGAATAGAAACATTTGGTTATCTCCTCTACGGGAGTCGGTTTCCGGACGAAAATCTTACAGGTGTTTCGAAGTAATTAGTTGGGAGGCGACCACGTTCGCTGGTTACCCATTACCTGACCCAGGCGGAGAAGCACGGAGGAAAAGCAAGGTCCGTCGTGTGAAAGAGGCGTGAATTTCAACGTGAGGTCGGCTAATCGGGTCAGTCGAAAGTATCAGCCGCCGTTGGTTTCGTGCTGCTGGGTGAGCTGATTAGTTTATGGGGGGCTGAGGGCAGGAGCTTTTCGCAGCATTCTGTGTTCAGCGGTCATGAGGTTGGTGACAGGAGAATAGTCGAACGTTGGTGGTGCTCAGCGATTGCTGATCATTGCAAACACGAGCTGTTCCACACGCGCTTTTCGCTTGATCTGGGCGCGCGACATGGGGCGGGAGGTGGTGGGGGTGTGACGGGGTAGCGTAGATGTATGACCATGATGCCGGTCTTGTTCTCTGTTCCCGCATTGGGCCGTTTCTGATTCTTGGGCGATGAGCTCTTGGTGTAGTTGCCACAGCTTGATCTGCAGCTCTTCGAACGATTCCCCATAGGCCTCGTGCTCCTGGTAGCCTTCCAGGTAGCCGCGCCACCCGTCTCCGTCTTGCACGATGATGTATTTTGTTGAGCGCATTGGGAAAGTATAGCTGGACATTTCAGATGCGCAAGCGAAGCGGAAAATTGAAATATTTCAGGATTCAAATCTGAAAAAGTAGCAAGGAAGGCAATGGCTTAAGTCCCTATATTCATTCCGTGGAAAGTCTGTTGGGCCTCTGCGCTTAATAAAAAATGATGCTTGAATCCCCGTGAGTCAGGCTCACAGATACATTCCAATTCTGTATCGTTCTCAAGCAAATACCTCGGGAATAGAAGCAAGGGTTGATCGTTAGAGGTGTCACGCCGAGTGTTCTATGAATGGGTCTGTCAATTTGACGGGAAAAGATCGACAAGAACGGCATTCATCGCTACATTTCGAAATAGGTGTTCCAAAATTCACAATTTCGTACTCCGAAGGAGTGCAGAGAGGAGTCAAGGCATGATGCCAACTCAAACACCGACGGATGCACAGTTGAAGGACCAGGCAATCAGACAAGCGCTCGCGGGCGATACCACCGAGGCACGGCAAACTGCAAATGAGATCGTTGATAAGAGGTACTTACGAGAGGCCTGGCAAATGATGCTATTCGTCGAATCAGAGCGGGGGAATGTCCAGGCCGTGAAAGACACCATCGTTTCGTGCCCTGATCCGTCGCTCTTAGCCAGTCACTTCTACCTTGAGTTGCCGCAAGTCTTCGTCAAGGCCGGAGATCGGTCTGGGGGCATCGAGATTGCCAAGGCCATGGGCGATGCCGGAGTCTTGCCGCTTATCGGCATTGTCGCCCATCTGGCGGAGGACGGTGATATCGCTGGGGTGCGAGAAGCGCTCTCTCATGTCGATGAAGATTTGAGAGCGATGATTATGCGTAAGGTGAGTGCCTATCAGCCGAAAATCCAGCGACTTGATGGGCTGAATCTAGTGGGAGAGCAGGCAGCTGAAGCCAATTCACTCGCAGCTTGACCAGTTCTACGACACAATGCTCCCGTTCATACCTCCCTGCCTGCGGAGGTCTTACCTTGCGCAGAGGCCTATCCTATGGGCTAGAGTACGATTCGTCTCCTACTGATTGCATCGGGGAAAATCTGAGAAGCCCCGGTGCGGTGGCGATGTGCCACCGCACCGGGGCCTCGGCTACAGAACCGCTGTCAGAGTATGAGGTGATGTTTGACTCCATACTCTGGCCTTTGCCGTATAGTTACGGGCAAAGTGTCGCGGGAGCTTCGGCTGGGAACGGATCCTTCTGCGAAGCGTTGAGCGCTGAGCAGAAACTCGAATTCGCAGGCAGCGCCTGCACCCAGCCGTTGTACACGTTAGGCACAGGCAACACGCCCTGACCGCCCATGCCTCTGTTGCCGGTGATGGTGTCGTCCTTCGCGGTGGTGCCACCATCGACCAACACGATCGAGCCGACAAGTGCAGCATCAGCGGCATTGCCGTCGCCATTTGGATCAATGTCGTAAACAAGCAAGCGGTTGGCAAACTTGCTGGTGACATAGGCGTAATATCCACCACCACTCTTGGCACCGAAGTTTACCCCATGGCAACCGGGATCACAGGGAAGGCTCTTCACTAGGGTGGCAGTCTGCGTATTAATGATCGAGATGGTGGCTGTCAGGGTGTTTCCTGTGACCACGAATCTCCCATCCGGGCTCACCGGCGTTTGAATCGGCAGGCCACCGATCGCTCCATTGCCTCCCACAATTCCCGTAACCGGGTTGTAGTTCTGAAGCAAGTTGACATCGGCGATCTTCTGCCCAGGATTTCTCCCATTGCACGTCAGTGGCTGCCCGTTGGGTCCGCACATGACGGAAATACTGTGTCCCAAATAGTTGGAGACGTAGTAGCGTATCGAGCGCGGGTCCATTGCAGCCGCGATTGGCAACGGCCCCGTCGTGTTTTTTGCCAAGATTCCATCGATGCTGAAATCGTATAGCGTCGAGTCGCCCGAATTGGAATTGGGCGTCACCATCGATAGCCCATCGAAGCCCATCCAATGGGCATGGGGTTGCGCCTGCGGCTGACCGGGTAGCTGCACGAGAATATTGCGTTTGAATGTCAGCGTCCCATCGGTGTTCCTGTCCATTTCAGACACCGCATCTCCCCCGTTGAGCCCCACATGCACCTGCCCGTTGTTGACTCTCGTCATGACGTGGGCCGGATCGGGGCCGAGGACCAGTTCCTGTTTCAGTGAGCCATCCGTGCGGTTGAGCACGTAGAGACTTTCGCCATGCCACTCTGTCTGATAGATCTCGTTCTGATCATGGCTCGCCCACATATTGTGACCGTTGTTCATCTTTTGGTTCGGCAGGGCAATCTTCTGCTTGATTGCCCATGTTGCCGCATCCACCACTGTGATGGTGCTCGGATAGGCCGGGCCTTTGCCTGCACTCTCTTCGTACTGCGTATCCACCCATACTTCGCCAACACCAGGCGTCGTGGGAGTGGTTGACGCGACGATGTCCTCGCCATCGAAGAATCCCTGCAGAGCTGCATTCAAATTGGGAACAATCCCATTAACAACCCCTTGCGCAGGTCCAAGCGCCCCGACAGGATTGACCCGAACCGCTACTGGAGGATAGGCCGGCTGATACTTCGTAGGTGGCGTCGTAACTTTGGTATAGTCCTTCCAGTTCGATGGACTTGTCACAACAAAGAACGCGCGCAATAATCTGAGGCCTAGGTTCGAATTGCTGGTAAAGTCTCCAACTCCTTCTAGGTGAAGATCATTGGCGCCGCCCTGAGCATTGCCGATGTCAAGAGCTGCTTCATCTTGTGTGGTCTTCGTATTGGGATCATCGACGATCACACCACCCAACATATAGGGGTGCACCTTGCACACGAAGACATAGAGGCCCGGCGTGTTTAGGGTCACTTCGTGGTCATCTTTATTCGCGGTTGGTTGATCGATGCGCTCTGATGTGGTGGCATTGGACGGGAAAATCAGACTTGTGACCGTATGAAAGCTTTCGACGCGAGACGGACCATTGAACGACCGCGTTTGCAGGAACCGAATCTTCTGGCCAGGCGGCACAACCGCAAGTGAGTTGGTGCCGGCGATCGTTGTGCGTGTATCGAACCAACGCCCCGCCTCGTCTGTCACATCAAAATAGGTCGTATTGGCCGTCGGCAACGGTGGAAACGGGTTAGCCGCCGGCGGCGCAGTCTCGTCGCCCGAACAACCGGCCACTCCTGCCGCAAGACAGAGAGCAGCTCCTAACGTACCGAACCTCTTCATGAAAGCCTCCTTTTGAGATGAGAGAATGGCACCTGTTACCTGACTACTGCGATCCGATTAAGCTGAACGCGCGGACGGTGGAAACGCATGACCCAATGCGCCCAATCGTCGTGAAAATTGGTTGCCGTATAATGCATGAAATGTAAAGATGTCAATACCTAATGATTAGTAACGATAAGTATATGCACCCATCCATGACGATATGCGCGTGCCGTTCAGTCACCGAATGTTCCGTTGCTCAGCAAACTATGTGCCATTGAGGGCAATTGGCTTGCGTAAGGCGTTATTTTTGAAATGACGCCACGTTGTGCTTCCATGGCCTATCGACCTCTCTCGGTTTTATAGAATCGAATTAGATACACTGCATGAATCGAATTGGATACAGCCTGGACTAAGCTCCAGCTGCCCAGTCATGTCACAGGTGTACTTCCCTCCACCTCTATCTCCGCGACCTTCCCCCGCGTGACGGTGCCTGTTCTATGAAGCCGTGTGCCTCTTGCTGGGGCCTGGAGACGAGAGAGGTGGTAAGGAATGTTGTATGAGAGGTAATCGCGCGAACACGGCCCTGCTCGACTTGCCGTCAGTCGGTCATTTATACTTGATTCGCTGTGATCACTATCACCACCCTATCCTTCTAATTCGCCTTCTCTGTGGATGATCTCACTCGACAGCTCAGCGAACGATTCGGCTTTGCCACCTTTCGGCCAGGTCAGGAAGCCGTCATTCGCTCCGTATTAGCGGGGCGCGATGCCATGGCCGTCATGCCAACCGGGCAGGGGAAGTCGCTCTGCTATCAGTTGCCGGCGACCCTGCTCCCTGGGCTGACGTTGGTGATTTCTCCGCTTATCGCCTTGATGCAAGATCAGGTGACGGCCATGAAGCAGCGGAAGATTGCCGCCGCAGCGTTTCACTCCAGCCTCACGGGGATTGAGAAGAACCGCGTGACGCAGGAGCTCAAGGAGCGGCGGCTGCAGCTACTGTACGTGGCGCCGGAGCGGATGCAGCATGAGGGATTTCTCCGGTTGTTGCGTTCCCTCTGGGTCTCGTTGCTGGTGGTTGACGAAGCGCACTGTATTTCCCAGTGGGGCCATGATTTTAGGCCCGATTACCTCAAGATCGGCCGCTTGCGCCAAGAACTCACGAGCCCTCCCTGTCTGGCGCTGACGGCCACGGCCACGGCTCGAGTGCAAACAGATCTGTGCCACCGGCTATCGCTTCGCGATCCCTTTCGACTCGTCGCAGGGTTTCGTCGGACCAACCTCGCCCTCTCCGTGCATCTCTCTCAGGCGCGCCAAGACAAGCTATCGACACTGGGACGCTTGGTTCGCGAGACGGAGAAGGGGACGATCCTCGTCTACTGCGCCACTCGCCGAGCCGTGGAGGAGGTCGCGGCATGGCTGGGACAGTCCCACCCCTCGGTCGGCTATTACCATGCCGGTCTTTCGGATGAGGAACGTCGAATGGTCCATGAGGAGTTTCGCCGAGGAACGGTGCGAATCCTGGCCGCGACGAATGCCTTCGGCATGGGTATCGATAAGCCGGACGTCCGCTTGGTTGTCCATTTCGACATTCCTGGAAGCCTCGAGGCCTATTACCAGGAAGTGGGGCGTGCCGGTCGCGATGGACGGCCCGCGGCATGTGCGTTGCTGTTCCATGAGCGTGATCTGGCCACGCAAGAATACTTTATCGAGCAGGCATCAAAAGATCCTGAGGGCACTGATCGCGCTGGGCGGATGAAGACGCTTCTTCAAGAAATGTTGGGGTATGTTTCGACGTCGACCTGTCGGCAGCTCGCGATTCTTGAGTATTTCAGCGACGATGCCGAGCGGGCGTTGGGCCCATGCGGTCTATGCGATCGGTGTGTCACGCCGGCGCCACAGCCTGGCCGCTCGATCTTTCACAAAACCGAAGTTTCCGCGAAGGCCATATTGGAAACCGTGTCCTGGTGCATGGGGCGGTTCGGCATGGGCCGCATCGTCGACATGCTTCGTGGAAGCCGTTCGAAGGCGCTGTTGGCCTATGGTGCAGAAAACTGTCCGACATACGGTATCTGTCGGGCTCAGACCAAGCCCGTTGTGACTGGTCTGGTGAAGAATCTCATTCAGTCAGGGTATCTTCGCATCGAGGGTACCGAGTATCCCACGCTCGAATTGACGTCCAAGGGGCGAGAGGTACTGCAAGGGATTTGTGCGGTGGCGTTGCCACAGGGAGAGGACCCTCAGGCCGATGTATCAGTGGCCAAGCCGCGTCGCTCGTCTGCCGCCTTCGCAGGCATCGCTCAGGCGTCAGTGCCGGATCGACAACTGGTTGAACGGCTTAGGCAACTCCGTTCTGAACTGGCCGAAGAAGAAGGGGTGGCGCCGTTCCTCATTTTTCACGATAAAACGTTGAAGGCCATTGCTGGTTTCAAACCAGGGACGCCGGCAGCCTTATTAGAGATTCCGGGTATCGGTGAGATGAAAGCGGAACGCTACGGTCGGCGGGTGTTGGCCGTGGTCAATGGAGATCAATAGCGATCAGCGCGATTGGTTGTCGGCGGTCGACACTCAGCTCCCAATTCATACTGAAAGCCGTGGAAAGTCCTTGGGAGTCCACGAGAAAGAACACGGGAGGCAGGCGTCGCCGTCTGCCAGGCTCGAGCAGGGCTCGCTACGCAGACGATGGCCCGTTACCCGTCTGTTACGGCCGGGCGAACGGGGAGCGAGCCGTGACGAGCCCACGAGGAAGTAGGTCGGAACCCAGCTATGCTGCCTGAGCTTGTGCAGCGAGTGGGTGCGCTGTACGCGACATGCGCCTTCTGATTCTTCGAGCCTCGTGCATCATCCGATTATAATGGATGAGGGGATCCTCGATATTGCCGCAGGCTACGCAGCGCAGTCCCCACATCCACATCGGCACATAACTTTCCTGCATATCCAGTAAGTGATCCGCAACCATCAAGCCACTGCATCTCGTGCATTTCATGGGAGTCCCTCCTTGAGAGTAGGTCGAGCACAGATGATCTGTACTCGTAATGACTCATTTGCATACGCAATGATGATGCCACGGGGAAACTTGCACCGCTGCGTGGCCGCATGTGCTTGTCAAGGTTGAGACTGGAGCATGCTCCCCATGTGTGATCCGACGCTCACGGTGGAATGGTTTTCACTGCAGACCGTATCTCAAGGGATACGCCCAAGGAGACGAAATGATACAGATCTTCGTACAGAGACCCACAGCTGCATGATGCGGGATGAAGAACCCCCAACATGTCATTGACGGAATCATTCCGGGCCTCGATAATGCGCCGAATTGCGGTTCAGAGGGGACCATTCACTATGAACAGCGAGCACGTAGCTGACCATCGATGACGCCTGCCCAACTTGCTAAGGTGCTACTGGTTCAGGCTTGCGAAGAACATGACCCGGACCACAAGTTTATCTTGCGGTACGAACGGGAGCCGCCTCGCCATGGAAACGATCCGAGAGACCGCATGGCCGCAGAAGATTCAATGCGGGCTGGTGACGCTCGGGTTATTGAGCGGGCCGAGCACATTGTCGAGCGACTGACGCAAAAGCATCCTGTGTTCAACTCAGCTTTCGCCGTCTTACGGATCAAGACTCCGGTCACGCTGCTGATCGGCTGTGCCCTGGTGGGAGGCTTCCTCGCCGACCCTATCGGACCAGCTAGCCACATTAACCTTCTGAATTTCCCCCTTCTCACGCTCCTGCTCTGGCATGCGGTGGCCTATATCGGCTTGCTCTACAGCATGGTTGTACCCAGACCGTCACGAGATCGGTCGCAGCCAGGTCTGCCGGGGTTGGTGGAATGGCTCTTGGGACTGGTCGTGAAGGGACGGCTCAGCCGACTTCGGTCTGATCGCGCACAAAGTTCCGACGAACAGCAATGGATTGCAGCATCCCTCGCGACCTACGCGGCACGCCTGCTTCACAGTAGTCGTGAATTGCTGCTCACCCATGCCCGCAGCCTGCTTCATGTGGCTGCGGCAGCACTGGCGATCGGTGTGATTGCGGGGCTCTACCTGCGTGGTTTCAGCTTTCTGTACAAGGCGGGATGGGACAGCACGTTTATGGAGGCTGAGGGAGTCCACACCTTTCTCTCCATCCTCTTCGCGTCGGCAAGTTGGCTCTCGGGGATCCCGATGCCCGGCGTGGAAGCCATTGCCGACCTACGCGGTACGGCCCGCGGCAATGCGGCGATTTGGATTCATTTCTGGGCGATAACCACGGGGCTGTTCATTGTTCTCCCACGAACCCTGCTCGCCTCGACTGCATGGATGCGCAAAGCCCGACTGGCCGATGCGATGCATCTTCCGAGCAACGAGCCGTATTTCCGACGACTGCTGAATCCCTACCGAGGGAAGGGGCTGCTTGTGAAGGTGCTGGCCTATAGCCATCGCGTGAAGGAGGGCGACGATCGGCTTCTGGCATTCCTTAGTGACGCCTTCGGCGTTCTGGCGGACATTCACATGGGGCACTCAGTCCAGTACGGCGAGCCTCCTCCACAGTTTCCAACCGATTCCGATCGCGGTCTCTGTGCCGTGGTCCTGTTCAATGTGGCCCAGGCTCCCGAGGAAACACACAGCGAATTTTTGGAGGAGCTAAAAACCATTGTTCGAGGTAAAGGCCGACCCAACATGCTGCTGGTTCTATTGGATTGCGAAGCCTATGCGCAGATAGATCATGAGAAGCGGCTGAGGGAACGGTGTCAGGCCTGGACGACGCTGGCGAAAGAGTGCGGACTCCAGGCCATGAAATACCGAGACCCTTCCGGCCCACCGGATGGGGAACTACAATCCTTGCCCGACTGTTTGTGGCCTGGTGATTTTCGGGGGGCACAATGAGTGTCCAGAAATCGCAGATCGCCCTCTCCTTGATTTCCCATACGAATATCGGAAAGACCACTTTGGCTAGAACGCTGCTTCGAAAGGATATCGGCCTCGTCGCTGATCGAGCCCATGTCACGCTCGAGAATCAAAAATACACCGTGCTGGAAACGGAGGCCGGGGAGTCCCTGCAGCTATGGGACACGCCTGGTTTTCCCAACTGTCAAAAGATTCTCTCTCGGTTGCAGGGGGCCAAGAATCCGATCGTTCGGATTGTGACGGAGGTGTGGGATCGTTTTCGAGATCGGCCGTCCTGGTGTGCCCAACAGGCGGTGTTGAACGTCCAGCAAGAGGCGGACGTCGTCCTCTACCTGGTGAATGCGACCGAAGAACCGAGCATGGCCGGATACATCGCGCCGGAACTGCAACTGCTGGAATGGATCGGGAAGCCCGTTATCGTTCTGCTGAACCAAACCGGCCCCCCCAAGGACCGTGCAGAACAGCAGTGTCTCGAACAACCCTGGAAGGATTACTTCGCTCGATATGGCTTCGTCAGGGGTGTGCATAGCCTTGATGCATTCAGCCGCTGTTGGGTCCAGGAAGGTATTCTATTCGAGACCATTCAATCGCTGCTCCCTTCTCACGATCGCCAGCTCATGAATCGATTGTTCACCGTCTGGCAAACTGCGAATCTGACCGTCTTCCATGCGGCGATGGAGCAGTGGGCTATGCTGGTGTCACGCGCCGCGAAGTCTCGGGTGATGACCAGGGGTGACGGCTCACCGATGGAAATGCAGAAACAACAGGCCGTCGATGGCCTCTTAAAGGATTTGGTGAACGAGGTTGGGACGACGACGAAAGCGGTCATTGCCCTGTATGGGCTGGAAGGGAATGCGATCGGCGTGATCCAGGCTAGGATGGAACATGTCGAAGTACAACGAGGCTCGCAGAGCCGTGGTGATGCGACCCTCAGTGGGACCGCCATCGGTGGGATCGGTGGAGCCCTGACCAGCGGAGCCTATGCCGGGCTCCATCTTGATGCGGCGACGGGTGGGGTCAGCATGGGCTTGTTCACGGTCGCCGGGGCAGTGGTGGGAGGTGTGCTTGGATTTCTCGGAGGAGAAGCCTGGGCGGAACGGCAGGCAGGGAGTACCCCGACTCCGGTGACGTGGTCGGATGAGTATCTGGATTTGCTGGTTCAAGACGTCATCATCCGGTATCTGGCCATTGCTCATTTCGGCCGAGGCCAAGGACAGTATGTTGCGGATCCCGAAGATCCCAGGTTCTGGATCGAGAACGTGAAAACCTTGGTTTCGAAGCACCACACCACCTTGCACGACGTGTGGGCACGCGTACGGGGGCAAGATCTCGTAGCCAAAACGGAAGAGAAATCCACACAACTCACGGCGTTGTTGACATCTATCACACTCGAACTGCTCTGGAGCACCTATCCCGCCTCTAAACGGTTTCTGAACCGCCTGGGATGAGACCGACGGCCCGCCCATAGAACTCTTGCCCTCGGTTGACAGGCTCTGACCCACACACCACAATCAAGTTCTATGGCATCGAACGAGATTCAGATGGCTGGCCAACCGGCCGCAGCGGAGCAACAAGACCACGACGAACCGACGTTTCCTCCCTACGAAGGCCCGGCGTTCTTATCGTATGGGTTTCGCCCGTTCTTCCTGGGTGCTGCGCTTTTTGCCGCACTATCCGTCCTTGTCTGGGTTGCCTTGTTTGCAGGGAAGACTCAAGCGGTCTTTTTGTATTCCCCGCGTGAGTGGCACGTCCATGAGATGCTCTTCGGGTATCTGCCGGCCTTGATTGCCGGATTCTTATTGACGGCCATGCCTAATTGGACGGACCGGATGCCGTTGAGAGGGGCACCGTTACTGACCCTGTTTCTACTGTGGCTGGCAGGACGGTTGCTCGTGGCAGTGCCTTTAACGGGCGCCACCGCTGCCGCAGTTGTCGATGGAGCTTTTCTAGTTATCTTGGCTACCTATGTCTGGAGGGAAATTGTTGCCGCTCGCAGCTGGGATCGCGCACCGATTGGTGTGCTGGTCAGTTTTTTTGCCGGCGCCAATATTCTCTTTCATTTGGCTGCGTTGCGTGGCATGCCGACAGACCTTCCCGAACGGTTGGCGCTCTCCGTCATGACGATGTTGTTGACGATCATCGGAGGACGTCTCGCTTCCACCTTTACGCGTGAGTACCTGGCTGACCGGAACGTATCCAGACTGCCTGAGGTATTTTCTCAGACTGATGGAGGAGCAATCATTCTTGTGTTAGTGAGCGTCATCAGCTGGATCATTGGTCCGGAAAGTATGTGGACAGGGACCGTGCTTTTCGTGGCTGGGGTGGCGAGCGTGGTACGTCTTTTCCGTTGGGGAGGGTGGAGGACCTGGAAAGAACCACTCGTGCTGATTCTGCACATCGGGTATGGATGGGTGGCGCTGTTTCTCATCGCCCTTGGGGCATCGATTCTAGGGGTTGGCTTCTCTCCTGAAAACGCGATTCACCTCCTCACCACTGGCGCGATGGGCGCGATGACGCTCGCGGTGATGACTCGCGCGAGTCTTGGCCACACGGGACGACCGCGGCATGCTGACGGGTTTACTGTGTCGATGTATGTGCTGATCAATGTCGGGGCGCTCCTGCGAATCTTTGTCCCCAACGTCGATATTCCTACGGCTCTTACCTATACGCTACTTGGCCTGGCTGCGCTCTGTTGGAGTGGGGCCTACCTACTCTTTGCGTGTGTCTATGGCCCGTACCTCATCCGGCCAAGCCTGGATGAAGTAGCGAAAGCATAGAAGAGTGCGGTGGTACCCTTGATAAAATACCCATGGGTGGGAAACCGTTGGCAAGTGGCTTCCCATTGACTGGTGCGGTATCATGAGTATCTATGATAAGTATCGGTGAGTCAGGAATCTTTTGAAGATATTCAAAAAGGTCTTCTGACAAGGCCGCAGCGAGCGAGAGCGCAGCTGGCGGTCATTTTCTACAACCTGAACAAAGGGGGCGACCGGTTTCGACGGGGATACTGAGGTCACTGTTGCATGTCGAGCTCTCGGGAACTCGTAAAAGTCCGAGAAAACGCAACTGCCAATCAAGAACTGGCACTCGCAGCTTAATTAACTGCGACGTTCTTCCATCTGATGCCCGCGGGGGTGGAAGAGCGCGATGCAGCGGGCTGGTCCAAGGCCGGTGCTCAGCGGCTGCGGACGAGAACTTTCTGGGCTAGCGGCTGTTCTAAGCCTGCCGACTGGCGTGGACGGCTGCGAAACTTAAATTGTCGGCTACACATGTAGATACAGTGAACTGACGATCTTCGGACAGGGGTTCAACTCCCCTCGCCTCCACCATTTCGATGTTCGAGTAAAGCCAGTAGGGTCCTAAAGTGAGCATAACTACTGGCTTTACTTCGAATTTTAAATCCTGCAAGTAGTAATACCGTCCATTGACATCCAGGGGCAACTGGGGGCAACATTGGGGGCAAGTGCGTTGCCACAGGATGGAGTTGCCCCCATGCCGCTGACCGATACCGCCATCCGTAATGCCAAGCCTGGCGCGAAACCGATCAAGTTGTTCGATGAGCGCGGGCTTTATCTTGAACTCTCTCCCACTGGGGGCAAGTGGTGGCGGCTCAAGTACCGCTTCGACGGCAAGGAAAAGCGGTTATCTCTGGGGGTGTACCCCGACGTAAGCCTGAAAGAGGCCCGCGACCGCCGCGACGGAGCGCGGAAACTGTTGGCGGATGGCGTCGACCCTAGCGAGAACCGCAAGGCGGAGAAGTCTGCCCGGGCTAACCAAGCAGCCAACAGTTTTGAGGTGGTGGCACGGGAGTGGTTCGCCAAGTATTCCACAAGATGGGCGACGAATCACGGCGGGCGCATTGTCCAGCGTTTCGAGCGGGACATCTTCCCTTGGATCGGTGGACGCCCTATTGCCGACATCACGGCACCGGAATTGTTGACCGTCGTGCGCCGGATTGAAAGCCGGGGGGCATTGGAAACGGCGCACCGTGCCCTGGGTAACTGCGGGCAGGTGTTCCGCTATGCCGTCGCCACTGGGCGTGCAGAACGCGATCCTTCCGTCGATCTACGCGGGGCTCTCCCGCCGACCAAGAGCGAACACTTCGCCGCAACCACCGAACCGAAGCAGGTTGCTGAAATCTTGCGAGCAATGGAGGGTTATGAAGGCACGCTCACTGTGCGGTGTGCCCTGCGCCTAGCGCCTCTTGTTTTTGTGCGTCCGGGCGAGTTACGCAAGGCCGAATGGGCGGACATTGACCTGGACGCTGCGGAATGGCGTTACACTGTGACCAAAACCAACACTCCACACATCGTCCCCCTCTCTCGACAAGCGGTGGAGATCCTGCGCGAGCTGCAACCGCTTACGGGGAGCGGGCGCTTTGTCTTCCCGAGTGCGCGCAGCAACGCGAGACCGATGAGCGACAACGCGATTCTTGCGGCTATGCGGCGCATGGGCATTGGTAAGGAAGAAATGAGCGGACACGGGTTCCGGGCTATGGCGCGGACTATCCTTGATGAAGTACTGGGCGTGCGTCCCGATTACATCGAGCACCAGCTTGCCCACGCCGTGCGTGACCCAAACGGGCGCGCATACAACCGTACGGCGCACCTGCCCGAGCGGCGCAAGATGATGCAGCAATGGGCGGATTACCTCGACAAGCTCAAGGCTGGGGCGGAAGTCATCCCACTGCGACAAGGTGCCTAGTCTTTTCTTGAGCTTCTTCGTGGTGAGGCCTATGGGCTCACGGAGTCTTGGCACATCGGAACCCGTTGTTGTTCCGATTCGTCGGCTTGAAGCTGTCCCGGGGCGCAGATCGCAGAGACCTCGAAAAATACACACGTCCCGCTTCGCAATCTCACCTGAACTGAGAATAGTAAAAGGGCATCGGACGATTTGACACAGCCGGGCTCCTGCGCGCAGGCACTGTATACGGTTGCCTTAGTGGCGACACGCAAGAGCCAAAATAATTCTAGCGTTCTATCAACAACTGTGTGGAGCGGGGAAAGCCAAGAAGGTCTCGCTGGTGGCCTGCAGACGCAAGCCTGGGAGGATCGTCAATGCGATCCTCAAACATCGCACATCCTGGAATCCGACGTTGATGCACCATGCTTGACGCTCAAGCATAGTTGCTGTCCATTTTTCTGCCCTCCACGAAGTCTAAAATGGGTCACTTCGATCTTTTCTCTTATGCTCTTCTTTTGCGATTGTGATCAAATGACTGAGTGCATTTCTAACCTTTTCAGCCAATCTTCGTTCTGCTCCCATAGGGATATGCAGCCATCTATAATTGTAGGTTGTGTATTCTCCCCGCCTACGATTGCTTAGGTATCGGACAGCCGTACAGTCATTTACTTCGCAACTAATTACAACAGTCAACCCACCCGGAAAGTCTGGAATACTCTCAACACGTATTTGCTCCGCTGAAAGTAGTTCAACAGGGGCTATTATACTATATTCACTTCCACTGAATGACGTGTAGGAATAGCTGATTTTGTAGTGCTCATTAAGCGAAAAAGAGAACGATTGTATCTGATGGCCAGGCATGGCTAAGCTTTCCTTGATCCGCGCATTAATGTACTTAACTGTGTCCTGAATTGACATGTCTTCAGCTAGACAAGGGTTAGTTGGGCACAATAGTACAGCCCCAAGCACTCCATAGATTAGTGGCAAATATTTCTTCATGGTTACCTCCTAGATGCAATACTTGAGAAAAGCCTGCGAATAGGTGCCCTTCATTTTTGAACGCGAATCATTTCGGATGTATGGTCGTGTCCGATCGCATTTCTGCCAGTGCGTAAATCGATTACGTGAATGTCACACCTGTCAGATCGCGCATTACGCTGCATCTCTATCACTCTTATCTTATCGACTCCTTTGTCGTAAGCCATAATGGCCTCGACAGGCACCATGCCCAATGTCCAGGGACAGCCCTTCCCCTTTTCAAATATCGCAAAGGGAATAACATGTCCTTTCGCGTATAGATAATTTTCTGACAGCTCTAAGTTTATAGAGTCTATCGGAACTTCTCTGAAAGGTATGATCTTAAAACCGGAAAAAGCCTTTAGACCTGGTCGTACTCCAAAGTCTTCCATGTCTCGATTTAACCGCTCTAAGACCATTTCAAACTCGCCGTTAGCATCTATGCTGGAACGGTATGCAGCCTTTCCACCAACATATTTCCATGTACCTTCAAGCTGGTGAAATATTTGATGAGCCGAAGCCAAAATAGCAACTTCCCGGTTTTTTTCATCGATCTCATCAATTTGAGCATCGAGCTCATCATGAAGAGCAAGCTGTTCATCATCAAGGCCCAGCCTTTTCGCAATTGCTAAGCTCTCCCTTGCCTTCTGAATTTTGTTCTGCTTCCCGGAGTTCTTTTCTAGCGTCGTTTTCGCTTCAGTGAGCAACCTCCATGTTTTTGCCTTGTTGAGACGTTGCTTTGCTAGCTCGCTGACACTCGACTTGGCATCAAGCTCCAGCGAGGTTTCGTAATGTTCTTCCGCGCAAGACCAGTCTTTTAATCCTCGGCAGGCATCGGCCAGATAAAACTGGGCGAGCGCGTTCGAGGGATTCATTTTCATCCCCGTTTCCAGCGCTGCGCGAGCCTCTTTGTATTTCTTGTGCTTCAACAGGTCCCACCCCTTGGCAAAGTCCGCCTCGCCAGTGTCAGCAGCCACTGCCACAAGAGGCATGAGCATCATGAAGAAGACGGAGAAACCAAGCAATCGCACGATCCCCCAAACCCGTGAGAGGTCCATACCCATTCCTTTCCAAGTATCAGAGTCCCGATGCGGTGCGCATTATACAAAAGCTGGACCTTTGCCGCCACGCTGCTTCCGCCTTTACAACCCGCCACGTCATGATGCTAAATAAGGCCGAGTTGGCCGTCACCCTGGGCGGGATATGTAGGATATACGGGGTCCGATGCAGTATTCTTCCGCGATGCTCCGTGTTACCGTCTCGCTGACACTCACTCTCTTCGGGTGGCTTGACGCTACCGCAAGCTGGGCTGCCGGGTTCTATCTCGCGCCCAGCCCTTCGACTCGCTACATCACCCTCAGTGCGCCGCTCTTCCCGACCTCACCTGAGGCCTGTGACGACCTGCAGCAAGAGTTCGCCGACATTCAGCGTGAACTCAGCGCTCAGCATGAACAATGCCTGCGGGATGCCCCGGACGAGGAACATGGCGACGACGGCGGGACCTGCTCCAAATCGAGCTGCCAGGCGCTCCATACGGCAAGGGATCAAGCGGGAAAGTATGCGCAGCAGGAGGTCGGCAACTGCCGTCGGCGGCTCAATGACTACCTGACGGAGCAACGACGCAGGGACGAACGGGATCGACGAGACGCCGCGGAGGCGGAGCAGGATCGCCGCGACCACGAGCGGCAGGACCAGGAGCGGGAGAGAGACCGGCGGAACACCGAACGGAAGAACCAGGAAGAGCGCGATCGCCACATCGCCGAGGAGAAGGCTGACCGCGAGCGTCGTGATGCGGACGAACGAGCCGAGCGAGAACGACAAGACGAGCGAGATCGACAGGCACGCGTCGAGCAGTCTCGTCGGCAGGCCGAGGCCTTGCGGCAAGCACATGTCCGCGCCGTCACGCACACCGCCGGTCAGCTCAAGGCTACCTGGCAGGACCGGGTTCGAAACACCTTGCCTGAGACGGCTTCGGACCTCTCAAGCTTCATGCAGGTCGTCCACGGCATGGCGAGGGGCGACGGCTTCTACAAGCTGGCGGATTTCGTCATCGCCGCCGATAGGCTCGCGGAACGGGCTGAGACGGCGTCCAAGTGGATCACCTCCCCACTCCAAAGCTTCTCCGACCAGGTCACGGCTGACGCGATCGACATGGTGCGGGCGGATCGTGGCTATCAGCGTGACGATCCTCGGGTCCACACAATCTTCCGCGGTATTCAGAAGATCAACGAACTCGCACATGACACCAACCCCTTCACGAAGGCCATCAGCAGCACGGCGTTCGATCAGATCGAGCATCACTTCAAGACCATCATGGGGGAACTCGAACACTTGGAGGCCGACATCGGCTCATTCAACTATTCCAAGCGCAAGCATGCAGACCAGCCGATTGCCAACCCATTCAAAGGGACACCCCAGAAGCCTGCCGCCTCGGTATCAGACAACGGGAACCCCTTCCGGTCCTCAACGCCTTTACCGAAGCGTGAAGAAGTGATACGCGAGGAGTCAGCGTTCACGCCAGCGGTCGACTCTGCCAATCCGTTTCGTTCGAGTGGTGATTTCTCAACCTCCAGTCCTCCGCCAACAGCTAAACTGCCTCAAGCTGCTCGGCCACCTCAGGCGGCCGCTTCGGCAGATCAAACTGTGCGCTATCGCGATCCTGCCACAGGGAAACTCAGTACGAAACGCCGCAACACGCTCCCCTCCGCCGTTTCGGGCAATGACCCGGACGGCACACGTTGTTCTGCCGATGGGCTGGGGATCGTCACGGAGAAATGCGAGCAGCGTCGGCGGGCACAGTCCTCGAAGGTAGGTGGCTCAACTCGATGATGAGATGAGGCCAGGCTTCTCCTGCGAGTCAAGACAGAGACAATGCCATAGAAATTCGGAGGACGATTCTCACTCATGGGCACTCACCTATCAAAGGCGAAACTAGAGGCAAACCAGGTCAATGCTAAGGCATCGACTGGCCCGGTCAATACCGTTTCAACCCGGTACAATGCGGTCAAGCATGGTCTGCTATCACAAGGCGTCACCGAACTCGACGAGCTTGATTACCCTTCCATCCTGAGTTCGGTAAAAGAGTCGTTAAAGCCTGTTGGGCCAATCGAAACGGCATTATCGGAACATATCTGCTTGTGCCTCGTTCGACTGAAGCGAGCGCATGGTCTAGAAGCGCGGTTCATTACCGGCGAACTTCACCCACCCATCTCAAAGAAAGAAGGTGGATTTGAGGTCGATCTGGAGGAGTTTGCAGGGAAGCTGGTGGTGATTGACCCGGGAATCCCCGCTCCACTCAAACCAACTGCGCTCGATTCTCTAACTGGAAAATTTCAACGGTATGAAACTGCGATAGAAAACAAATTGTACCGGGCTTTGCATGAGCTTGAGCGATTGCAGCGTGGCCGCAAAGGTGAAAAGCTGCCGGTCCCTGCTACTGTGGACGTAGGCCTGCACAGTGACCATGAACAGTTGGCTTCGTTTGGAAATTCGCACCAATGATAGCTATGACCTGCTGTTTTCCTTCATGGCCAAGGTGGGTGCGGACGTTATACCGCCACTACAATGCGCCTGAGGTGGATCTCGGCTAGCTTCGCCGCTTCTCACCTGTTCCCTTAGCCAAGCTTCACCGTCTATTTCCCCACGCTCCGAGTGGCAGTTCATTCAGCTCCGCCCGCGCTTCGCGCCAAGTTGGATAGTGCGTAGCCAGTAGCGACATGAAACGTTCGCTGTGTCTAGGTTCGATCAGATGAATCATCTCGTGAACGATCACATATTCAAGCAGGTCCTTCGGCTTTTTCACGAGTTCCGTGTTCAGCCGGATGTGACGTGCCCTGTGGTTGCAGCCCCCCCACTTCGTCTTCATACGCTGGAGGAAATATCCAGCGACCTCCACCCTCAGTTTCCTCTCCCACTTCCGGATTAGCGGAGGCACTGTCCGATGAAGCAGGGACTTATGCCACTCGTGCATGACCCTTGCGCGGACCGCCTTTGTGCTGCCGGGTCGCACAACGAGGGTGATCCGTCGATGACCTAGCCTGACGCTGGGCTTCGCATCTTGGTGCTCCACCGATAACAGATAGCGCCGTCCCCATAGGTAGTGAGTCTCTCGTGTGATGAACCGGCGGGGGCTCTCCCGAGCTTGTTCAGCAAATTTTGCCCGCTGTGTCCGAATCCACACTAGCTTCGAGATGGCATAGGCACGCGCAACTTCCATCCTGGTTCCGGTGGGGGCAACCAGGCTCACGCGGCCTTCTGGAGGATGCACAGACAAATGCACATGCTTGACCGCCTTGCGAGTCAGCTCAACGGAAAGGTCGCCAAGTTGCAGGGTCTCGCTCATCCGTACCCCGGTTGGTTCTTGACCAGTTCAAAGAGAGCCCTCGTTGCCTCACGATTGCGGTCGAGTAACGGGAACAGCGCATTGAGCACCTGCGCCTCACGTGCATGGTCGCCCTTCCACCCCGCTGGCGCCTGCTCCCGGATGACACGATCAATCTCCAGCGCCAGCCTTGCCAGCTTGCTCCCGTATTCGGCTTGAGATTCAGCGGCGACATCGGCAGCGCCGTGGCCACCCGCGAGGATCTGAGGAAGGTTGCGAAAGATGACGATAGCCTCCCGGTTGCCGTGAAGCATCGCAGGAACGTCCTCCTCCGGTTGCTTCGCCACCAGCCGCTTGGCCAGTGCTTCCGCTTTCCGAAGGAACTCCTCGTAAGCTGCCGCATCTGCACGACTCTGCTTGATCAGATCACCCAGGAGCTTCGACATTTCGGCGTAAAACCTCGGGTCGGTGAGCTGGTCACGGATGATGGTCTTGCGAACGTTGTTGATGATGCCCTCGGCGATGGCATTATTCGAGAGCTTGCCCTTCTCGTTCAGCTTGCGGGCAATGGCGTCGTGGATGCCGGTCTCGACGATCAGCTCCGTGAGCGACAGCGAATTGAGGTTGCCCATATTTGCCGCCGGGTCGGCTTGGACGTAGGTATTGAGCAGGTTCCGCATGTCTGCCTCGTAGGGCTTGATGTCCAACTCCTCGCCTGAGTGCTTTTTGATGGCGCTGCGGGTGTCGCCGTAGAACTCGACTTCCTTCTGTAACGCTCCGGCCTCGGTATCCGAGTAACCGGCCTCGGTGAGGTCTTGCGCGATGTCGGCGTAGGCGCGCACGAACGTGGCGACGGATTTGTAGAAGGCAATGCGCAGCGGCTCCGTGTCCGCCAATGCTTGAGGGTTGGCCGCGTCACCGCAAAAGTAACGGAGGAACTGCTCCACTTCACGCGGGAGCGGTACCGGCTCGCAGAGGTAGCGAAGCGCCTCGCGGGCGGCATCAAGCTGCTTCTTTCCTTCTTTGAGCCAGTCCTTCAGCTCGACGTTGTTGGTGCCGCCGTTGCCCTGATCAATGTCCAGCTCATCGGAGCTATAGACCGCGATGGCCTCCTCCACATCTTCCAACAGCTCCTTGAAGTCCACGATATAACCGTAGTCCTTGTCATCACCGTCCAGGCGATTGGTGCGGCAGATGGCCTGGAAGAGATTGTGGTCGTGCAGTTCGTTATCGAGGTAGATATAGGTGCAACTCGGTGCGTCGAAACCGGTCAGGAGTTTGCTCACAACAATCAGTAGCTTCATGTTTGCAGGCTCTTTGATGAAGCGGCGCTTGGCTTCGTCCTCGTAGGCTTTCGTCGTCTGCCCGCTCTTGAGGACGTGCTTCGTATAGGTGTCGAACTTGTAGCGTTCGTCGCTGTTCGCAGGCTCCTTCGAAATCGCCGTCGCGGTCGGCTCGAAGGACGTGATAATGCCGCAGTATTGGCCGAACGGCTTGCTTTGGAAGATGCGGTAGTAGTGGCAGGCGTCATAGATGCTCGCGGCCACGAGAATGGCCGTGCCTCGGTCGTTGTTCAGGCGCGGCTTGGTGTCGAAATCGTGGATGATGCTGGCGGCGATGCGGGCCTTGCGCTCCTCGGCGCTCATCAGCTCCTCCATCGTCGCCCATCGCTTGCGGATAATGGCCTTCTGAAAATTGTTCAGCGTCTTCGTCTTTTGCGCGAAATACGCCTCGATGGCCTTGGGCGAGGTGATGCGTTGCGGCACATCGCGGGCCTCGTATTTCAAATCGAGGATGACCCCATCCGCCACACCTTCGTGAAACTTGTAGGTATGGATGTAGGTGCCGAAGATGTCGCGGGTTCTCAGCTTATCGGCATCCTTTTTCAGCAGCGGCGTGCCGGTGAAACCGATAAAGATGGCATGCTCCAGCCAACGTTTCATCTGGCGGTTCATGTCGCCGCCCTGGGTGCGGTGGCATTCATCCACGAAGACGTAGAACCGGCCATGAACGTGTGGCGGCGGGCCTTCGAGGTCGGCGGGATCGAACTTGTGGATCAGTGCGCACAGCAGCCGGGGCGAGGGGGCGCCCAGCTTGGCCACGAACTCAGCCCGGTTCAGGATGCGGGGCGATGGCGAGTCTTCGCCGATGACCCCGGCGTTCTTCATCACGCCCTCGATCTGTTTGTCCAGTTCGTCGCGGTCGGTGACGATGAGGATGCGGGCTTCGGGATCGTGCTCTAGCAGCCACTTGGCCAGCAGCACCATGAGGATGCTTTTGCCGCTCCCCTGCGTGTGCCAGATGACGCCGCCCTCGCGTGTGCGGATGCGTTCCTGTGCCGCCTTCACGCCCGCGAACTGATGCGGGCGCGGCACTTTCTTGATGCCCCCATCGAAGATGATGAAGTTGCGGATTAAGTCGAGCAGGCGGGACTTTTCACACATTTCGGCCAGTGGCCGGTCCAGTAGAGTGCCCGGTATCAGCGAGACGGGACTCGCCGATTTCCATTCGACGAAGAACTCCTCCCGTGTAGTCACCGTGCCATAGCGCAGCCCCTGCGAATCGTTCCCCGCGAACAGCAGTTGCACCGTTGGGAAGAAGCCCTTGTTGAAGATTTCTTCCTGGTTGGTTCTGAGCTGGCGCACGCCATCCGCGATCTCGACCGAACTCCGCTTCAGCTCGATCACAGCGACGGCGATGCCGTTCAGGTAAAGCACGAGGTCGGGGCGACGCTCGTACCCCCCGCGCAAGGTCACTTCCTCGGCGAGGGCGAAATCGTTCTGCTCCGGGTGCTCCCAATCCACCAGATGCACTGTGTCGTGCGGCCGTCCGGCGGCGATCTGCACCGACACGCCGTAGCGCAGCAGTTGGTAAGTGCGCAGGTTGGCCTGATAGAGGGTGATGCCGGTGGCGTCCGCGGCAGCCATCAGCTTCTGCAGGGCGGCGGAAATGTGTGCTTCCGAATAACCGCGTGCCTTCAGGTTGGCGCGGAGCAGGTCCGCCTCGATGCAACGGTTGTTCTCCCGCTTAGTCCACTCGCCAAGGTAGTCGTAGCCGAGGCAATCGGGCCTGGCTGGGTCCGTGAACAGGGCGATGACGCGGTTCTGCGTCTTGCGTTCAGAGCGGGGTTGCTCAAGCATGGGTTGCTTTCGGTACCATTGGTATTGCTATGAAGCCGCCATTCATTGCGCCACCTCCTTGAGCCGATCCGCCGACCAAACGACATCCACAAGCGCTGCTACCAAATTCCGTCGCTTCAGCTGCTCTGGTTTTCCAAAACTGGCAAACGATTGAAAGGGCAGGTTTCTGGCAGTCCTGAATTGCTCGAATTGCGGTTGATGCTGGTACACGCTGGCGACCAGGCTTGCCGCGTAGAAGTTCTGCTTGGCGTAGTGCGGGGCCTTATCAAGGTAATTCTTGTCTTGCAGGCTGCGGTTCACATCAGCCGGAAGAAGCAGGAGCGAGGCGACATGGTTGCGCCAGTCTTGGAACTCTTGTTCTGAGGTAAACAAACTTCGGTGGCTCGCATAATCGTTTGCCCAGATGTGTTCGATATCGAAGGGATTCTGCGCCGTGCGATCTACATACTTGTCAAAGGAGTCCGCGCGGCCCGATCCGGCCTCCGTGAACGCCGTCAGTCGGGCGAGCAGATGGAAAACATATCGACGGCTAAACTGATTCAACCCGAGCTCTCCCACTCCACTCCGACCTTTAGATGGACTGCCTTTGAAGGTCACATCGTCCTCTGCCAGCTTTCTGCTCAGCACATCCACTAATTCGGCAAGCGGTTTGCGTCGAATGTCCCGGCACAGCAGCCACATTGCATACGAAGTGCTCGAATAACCGACACGGATGTAGTTAACCACACGACGCATGAGCCAGATGTCCAGGTAGGTGGCTGTCACCGCGATCTTGCGGCGCACCGTCTCGTCATCGTCGGACACCACGAGCGGGGCCAGCAACACGGTATTCTGCCAGGTAAAGTCGTTGTGAGCGTTGTAAAAGACCGCCTGAAGTCCTTTGGTATAGGTTCGGCTTGCCTCCTGAATCCTTCGATATGCCTTCGCGAAAAACGGAAAACTGACCGTGATCATCGCGAGGTTTTCGGCCTCTGCACCCAGCTTGAGCCGGACGCTGTTATCTCTGACCCAACGATGGAACACGGTGCCAATGATCTCCCAGTCCTTGTCCGTAGCGCCGGCTTTTCGGTCACGGATGGTTTCGGCGAACTGGGCTCGAAGCCACGCCTTGATGCAATTGGCATCGCGCTCCGGTTCGTGCGTTCCTCCCCACGAAATGAGGTCCAACACCTCTTTCTTCCACTCTTGGTTGGCACTGCGTCGCTTCTCAGCGTCTTCAATCGGTGCCAGCAGATAGGCTTTGAGCATGTCCACCGGACTGAGCGGCTTACCGCGGTCATTCATTGTCTCGAAAATCGCGTAAGCGTAGTTGTCGTTGTCCGTCGCAATCTCGATCAAGCCGACTTTTGTCAGCAGCCAATAGGCGAAATGCGGCAGGGCATCACCCAAGTCCACCACGAGGTCGTTCTGCTCAATGTCACCATAGCGGGCAAACATCGTTTGGATGGACTCATCTTTGCCGTCGGGACTAAAAGGCTCACCCTTGAACAGTGCCTCGATCACCGGCAACCGCTCCGGGATATCGAGGTTAAATCGTGGTTCGCCGAGATTGTCACTGAAGATGAGCGGCGCGAGGGTTTGGATGACCTGCAAGTTTTTCGCCTTTGCTGCCCGGTAGAGGCAGATCAGCAACAGGGTCAGCGACGTGACACGCTGCTGCCCGTCGATCAAGTAGCTCTTGCCGTTCCGCTTGCTGACGATGATCGAGCCAAGAAAATATTCCTCGTAGCCACTCACCTTCTTGGTATCGTCGCCGACCTTGTAGCAACTTAAGAATTTGCCCTGCAAATCCGAGAGCAGCTCGTCGATGTGCTCTTTCTCCCATTTGTACTCGCGCTGGTATTCGTCAATCGAGAAGGATTGGGTTTGCAGTAGTTGCTGCACGCTGCGGTAGTGAGGGGTAATTGTGCTCATACGAGCCTGGTCCTTCCGGTGAGGAGTTCCTGCATCATGGCCTGCTTGAGGGCGCGGGTCTTCTCCCGCCGATGCTCCAACACCGCCAGCTCCGCGTCCATCTCCGTCAGCACCTCGGCGATGGCGGTTTGTTCGGGGAGGGACGGCATGGAGAAGGTGAAATTTTTCATGTCACTCCCGTAGAGGTGGTAGACGGTGCTGCCTGTCACGAGTTGAAGGACCTGTGTTTCCTCATAGCGAATGAGGAAACTCAAGAAAGAGCCGTGGATTAGACTCGTGTCTGACCGGATTACGAGAATGTCTCCGCCGAGGATTACACCATCGACCCTGACGCAACTCGCTTTGGCTAGCCCTCTGGGTGTTACGTCAGACGTGGGCATCAGCACGTCGTTTGCGATCGAACGAAACACGCCTGATGAATCATCAGTGAGGCTGAAAATTTCCCCGATGGTTTCTGGGTAGCGGGTGAACAGCTCGCCGTAGTGAATGCATGGCTCTGCCCCTGATTCGCTGAGCGCACTTTTGGGTAGCCCTTTGCCTTTGTAGAAAGTGGCGACATCCCCCAACCGCTTCACCTCCCACACGCCGTGGAAGCCGGGGAGGCGGGTTTGGCCGGTGAGGAGTTGCTGCATGGCGGCCTGTTTGAGGTCGCGCTTCTTGGCGATTAGCCGGTCCAGCCCGCCCAGCAGTCCATCCACATCGCTCAACGCCGTCGCGATGGCGCGTTGTTCGGGGAGGGGTGGCGCAACAATCCAAAATTCATTGATGCCTTTAACCGTCAACTGCGGTTGAGCGCTCCCGAAGGTAAGTCGCTCGATTTGCTTCTCCACAAAATTCGACTGAAGCAAGGCATACAAGAACGCAGTATCGAGAACGGCAGACTCGTTCCGTAGAATCACCATGCCGGAGTTGATGCGGATATGCTCAAACGAGACTGTGGAGTCGAAATGGGCGAAGTTGCCAACAGTGCCTCGCGTGGTGAGAACGATGTCATCCCGTTTAAGCTTTCCCTTGCTAAGTCGCTCATCCTTTTCACGGCTGATAAACGCGCAGTCGCCGAATCTAAATCCAGCTTTCGTTACGTTGCCCGCGTCTAAGAAAAGACAGTGACCGTCGATGCTAAAGTCTTTACTGGCCGGATAGTTCGTTCCTCTATCGCCGTCAATAACGCTCCCAAGTGAGACGAACGGAGTGACTTCCCACTCCTCCGGGATGACGCCGACCTCGGTCTGTTTGTAGCCGGTTTTCACTTCCACGCAGCCCCCATCTTTTTGAGGTGTCCATCCACGCGGGTGGCGAGCGTCGCGACTTCGTCGGTGAGCTGCGGCAGCGGGGTGGCGTAGCGTTCGGCGAGTTGGCGGATGCGGCCGGTGAGGGTTTGCGAGACGCGGTCCAGCTCGCCCTGCACGGCGGCGGCGAGGGTGGCCAGCCATTTGTCGTCCACTACCAGTGTCTTGATCTCGTCTTCGTTAAGTTTCGGATATTTGGCGTTGAGCTTGGCTTCGAGTTCGTCCTGCGTTGTCTTGAGCCGGGCCTTGGCGTAGGCCTGCTGGTCGAGCAGGGCGGCGTAGTCTTCGAGGGCCTGGCGTTCCTCGGCGTAGTCCGGGTCGTGACCGATTTCCTTGAGGCGGGCCTTCACGGCCTTGGCGGTGATCTTCTGCTTCTCGCCCTCGCCTTCGATGACCTCCGCGAGCAGCCCTTCCTCGCCGCTTTGTTCCTCGCGCCTGTCGTCGAGCTGCTGCTCGATGCCGGCGAGTTCAGCTTCGAGGGCGGCGATGGCATCCCGCTCAGCGGAGAAATAGCGGGCAATGAGCAGGGCGGCGGGGACGAGGTCGGACTTGAAGCGGCGCTTGCCCTTCTTGAAGTCTTCCTTCTCGGGCCAGACGAGTTTGCCTTCCTTGTTTTTGACCTGCCGGATTTCGCGGGGCAACGCGCCGGCCTTCCACCCGGCATCGGCGATGAGGTAGCAATCGTCCTGCATGACTTCAGCCCAGTAGTCCATGAGGTGCTGATAGACATCGTAGGCATCAAGCAGCGGCGCGGTCTTGAAGGTGGCGAGTAGGTCTTCGGCGATGGTTTCGATGAGCGGCTTAGGATGGCCGTCCTTGGCTAAGCCCTTGAGCCTCGGGACGGAGGCCGTCTGCCATTTCGTGAACAGCTTCCTGGCCTTGGTGGTGAAGGCGGTGAACTCGGGGTGGCTGAAGATCGCGGGCTTCACTTGGGCGATGAGGAGCTTGAGGGCGGAGTAGCCGGGGCGGTTGAACTTCTCGAACAAGGCGGCGCGCAGGCCGGGCATGATTTCCCAATAAGCGCCGAGGGCATCGAGGTCGCGCTCGGGGATGCCGCCGCGCAGGTGGCCGTCAATGTCTTGCAAATCCTCCGGCTCGGTGCTGTCGATGTAGCGCGGGAGGTTGAGGTTGTAGTCGTTCTTCGGGTCGGCGATTTCGGCGACGGGCACCATGCGGGCGTAGCGCGGGTCGCTTTCATCCTGCCGGGTGAAGGTGTCCACGATCTTGTGGAGGTCCTGCTCGCGGAGGCGGTTCTTCGGGCCGTCCTTCTTGAAGCCCTTGGAGGCATCAATCATGAAGATGCCCTTGCGGGCGGTCGCGTTTTCCTTGTCGAGCACGACGATGCAGGCCGGGATGCCGGTGCCGTAAAAGAGATTGGCGGGCAGGCCGATGATGGCCTTGAGGTAGCCCGATCGAACGAGCTGCTGGCGGATGACGGCCTCGGCATTGCCCCGGAAGAGGACCCCGTGCGGGAGGATGCACGCGCCTTTGCCGGTGCTCTTCAGTGAGCGGATGATGTGCAGCAGGTAGGCGTAGTCCCCCTGCTTCTTCGGAGGGACACCCCAAGTGAAGCGTTGGTATTTGTCCCCGCTACCGCCCTCCCCCAAGGTGAGGCCGGTGGACCAGGTCTTGTCCGAGAAGGGCGGATTGGCAACGACGTAGTCGTAGGTGCGGAGCTGCTCGCCGTCCTTGAATTTGGGATCGAACAGCGTGTTGCCCGAGAGCACATTGGCCGTCGGGAAGTCGTGCAGGATCATGTTCATTCGGGCGAGACCGGCGGTGGTCACGTCCTTCTCCTGCCCTTCAAGAGTAATGTGTTTGCCCGCCTCGGCTGCGACCTTCAGCAGCAGCGAACCGGAGCCGCAGGTGGGGTCATAGGCGGTGGTGGCGGCTTTGGAATTGGCCGGCGAGATGCCGATGGCCTTGGCTATGACGCGGCTGACCTCGGACGGAGTGTAGAACTGGCCCTTGCTCTTGCCACTCTCGGTGGCGAAGTGCCGCATGAGATATTCGTAGGCGTCGCCCAGGATGTCGTCGTTCTCGGCGCGGTTCTTGGAGAAATCGAGCGCGGGGTTCTCGAAGATAGCGATGAGGTTACCCAGTTTTTCAACCTTCTGCGCGCCGTCGCCGAGCTTGTTCGAGTCGTTGAAGTCGGGAAAGTCGCTTCGGGCAAGGCTCTGGTTAGCATCGATCAGCGGCTGGATGACCTTGGTGTTGATCAGGTTGCCGATGTCGCTGTTGCCCTTGAGGGCGACCATGTCCTTAAAGCTAGCCCCCTTCGGAATGACGACGGGCGGGGCAAAGTCGTCGGAGTTGCCGTATTTGTCGGAAACATATTTGATGAACAGCATGAACAGGACGTAGTCCTTGTACTGGCTGGCATCCATGCCGCCACGCAGTTCATCGCAGGAAGCCCAAAGGGAAGAATAGAGGTCGGATTTCTTGATGGCCATGGGGTTCTATCAGTAGTTCCTCAGGTACCGCTCGCTACCTGTATCCAGAGTAAGGTCCTGCTGTTCAAAGATGGTGATGTCGTTCCGCTCGCGATGAGCCCGCATCAACACCTTCACATGTTGGCGCCGGAACGGTACTCACGGACTGGTGCCGTGCAGCACCCCTTTCCGCACAGGTTCGATACTTAAGGTCTGCGTGGTGGTCCTGGCGATAGCCATTGCTACCCCCCCAATGGAGATGCTGAGAATGTCCCGCAATGTACAGTACAATCCGGCAGATTCCAACGGGTTCGTCACATCCCGGTCCAAGGGGAATTCCATGACCCGGCATTACTCCACCAAGGATTTCTTCCGGCAGATGCCGAATGCGCTGCTGGCCCGTTACTTTCAGGAGCGGGGGCTATTCGGGGACCTAGACTTTGCCACCATGAAGGAAGCCAAGCCGGACGAACTGTTCGCGGCCTGGCTGGAGCTGCCGGACGCCCAGCGCAACGAGATGGACGCTGAGCTTCTGGACATCTTCGAGCTATGCTGTGAGAAGGGGTTTCTCGCCATCCTCGACGAGGCGCGTTGGCAGTTGCGCGAGACCCCGGCGCAACTCACTCCTTTGGTGGAAACACTGTCGGCGCTGCCCAACCACTTCGAGCGGGCGATGGTCACCTATCTGGATCACAAGGGTTTCTGGAAGGGAGCGACCCGCTTTTACCATGCGGACACGCTGAGTTATTGGCGCAAGCGCAAGAACCTGCCGCAAGTACCAGCGGCGGTGGACGATGCGAGTATCCAGCAGCTTGCTGCCCTGATCCGCAATTACTTCCACCATACCGAAGGGCGTGGCAAGAATTGCGTAGTCGAACCCTATCGGCGCGAGGGTCTGGACTATTTCTTCTGCTATCCCGAAGACCATTCCCAGCGCAGTATTGAATGGGTCAACGGTGTGTTCGACCCACGCCCTCATAATCCTGCCTTCGAGGTGGTGTACGTCTATTCGCAACAGGACGGCACACTCGACCTGAACTTTCGCGGCTCGCGCAAAGCCGTCGAACCACTGCAAAGCATGTTTGCGCAAGCGATTCTCAAGCTGGACGACCTGCCGCCCGATCCAAAGGACGAGCGCGTCTATGACCTGAACCCACTGCGCCAGAATAGCTTCAGTTTCAGCTATGCCGTGGGCAGCGGCATAGAACATGTGGCGGTTAAAAAGCTGCGCCTTTCGTCGCGGGTGAACAAGGGCGATCGCATCACGCTGGAAGCAGATGCCACGCAAGATCCGGACGCCGTCTATACGCTGCTCGACCAGATCAGTAAGGCCGTTCCGCTGCACCTGTACAACATCACCCAAGTGGAGCTTGCGGCATCGGTGGTGGTGGATGCCGACAAACCCGCCAAGGTCGTGACCATCCGCATTACCCACCCCAATTCCTGCTCGCTCAAGTACGATGAATTTGACTTGAAATTGCGCGATATGCTGGAAGCCTCCGGCATTGAGCCCAAGGAACCAGTATAAGTGAGAACGACGGAACTTCTTGAGCCATGAAGCCCCAACTGGCCCTGATCGAACTGCTGGAACGTATTGGTGCGCGGTCTGGCGCGGCGATTTTCGTCAGCGACCGAGAGTTACGTGAGTGGCCAGGCGCCGCAGTTGCGGCGATGAAAGCACACAGCTTGATCACGAAGGCCAGACCAGCCACGAGCACCGTCTGTTCCGGCTGCGAGCAGGAATGTGTCATGCCCGTCCACGTCATCAACGTGAAGGCACGTCAGCCGGATGCGTTCATCGTGTGTGACAAGCGCAGTGACATCAACCGTGTGCCTGTGCCGGTGGATCGACTTGAACAGTGGCAGGCGACTGGGGAATCGGTTGCTGTGCTGCTCGCTGAATTGCTCGGCTTGCATCGGGCTGGGGGAAGCAGCGGCGATGCTACGCGATGGGAGGTTGGGATGTTCAAAGGTGTGAAGCATTCCAGCCACCTTGTCCTGGTTGCCGATGGGCGGCTCACCCTGTCTCTGGCTGGTCATTCCATTCCCTTGACCGATGTGTTGTCCCTCGCAGGGAGGGGCCTCAAGGTAGACCGGCGGACGTTGACCCGCCTTGTCGATCATCCCGTTGCGGGCGCTGGTGATGTGCAATCGGCGGCACAGCGACGCGAACGACTCAAGAAGCGGGTGAGGGTCTTGAAGGCACAGGGGGTCAAGGCCTTTATGAAGATCGTTGCTGAAGAAGAAGACATTTCCGATACGCGCTTGAAGCAAATTCTGCACGACAAAACTTCTCCCGCCAAATCCAACTCCGACTGGTAACGCCAACACGGGGCTACCCCGTACCATTCCAAAAGCCAGCTCTGATGCGGCTGGACGCGATGTCTCACGAGGTAGGTTGCAAGGAAGGGCTCTGCCTAGTTCTCAATACGTCACCATGTTCAACACATGCCTAAGGAGGGCAAACATGGTTACGACGATTCTGAGACTTCCTGTCGTTAAGGCCCGCACCGGACTTTCCCGCAGCACCATCTACCTTCGCGTCGCGGAAGGCAGCTTCCCCCCGCCCGTTTCGCTTGGAGGCAGGGCAGTCGGCTGGATCGAAGCCGAGGTGAATGACTGGTTGATTGGGCGCATCAACGCTAGTCGCAAGGCAGGGCGGTGAGGGCATGGCTATGATGATGCCTCTGACAGATTTCAACTCCGATCTGCCGGAAACCGGCAAAACCGGCGAAACCAACATAGTGAGCAATGGCGAGTTTATGCGCGAGGTGTTTGGTGATGATCTAGGCGATGTGCGGCCCGTGGTGGTCAGCTTCGGAGGCAGCCCCGCCAACGTCCCAGGCAAGGCGTGGTTTGGCCAACCCTGGGCTGGCAACGACGACCAGGACGCGGGCCTTCCAGCTAGTGCGAACAATTATTTCAGCCTCGCGGTGTTCCATCCTGACGAGGCCGGTCAATTTCGGCGACAGAAGGCACGCTTTCATGCGTTGTATGCCTTAATGCTCGATGATGTGGGCACCAAGGTGGCTATGGATCGGCTGACTTTATTGCCAAGCTGGCTTCTGGAGACTTCACCCGGCAACTACCAGGCTGGGTATCTGCTGCATGAGCCACTAACTGATGGGAATGCTGCAGACCGGCTGATGAACGCCGTCGTGCATGCCGGATTATGCGATCCCGGCGCCAACGGCCCACGCGCACGGTTAGCGCGGCTGCCGGCGGCGGTGAATGGTAAACATACGCCACCTTTCCCCTGCCATATCGTGCGCTGGGCACCGGAGTTGCGCTATTCGGTGAAAGAGCTGGTGGATGGGCTCCAGTTGGACATCGCACAAGCCGAGCGGCCCAAGCGTCAGGGTGAACGGGAAGCGCAGGCGCAACCGGCGGATGGCGACCCGGTGTGGATTCCACGTCCAGAGGAGAACGCCGTTCTCGCTGCGCTGCGCAATCGTGGCTGGTACAAGGGGTCATTGGGGGAGGGTAAGCACGACATCACGTGTCCCTGGATGGAGGAACACACGGACAGGCTGGACAGCGGCACGGCCTATTTCGAGCCAGACGACCATTGGCCCATCGGTGGTTTCAAATGTTTACACGGACATTGTGCTGGTAGGCATATCCGTGATCTGCTGCGTGTCCTCGACATTGAAGTTGGTGTGGCGCGCATGAAGCCCACCATCCGGATCATGGCGGGAGAACTGCATCGCGTGGTGGACGCAGCCGAACAAGAGCTGGCGCAATCCGGGCGGCACTATCAACGGGACAGCTTGATTGTCACCGTCGTCACCGACCCTGGTACTCGCGAAACACGGGTGCAAGACGTGTCGCAGCCTGCGTTGGTGCGGGTACTGGCTGGGGTGGCGACCTGGGAGCGTTTCGACGCCCGCGCACAGGATTGGGTGCGCATCGATCCGCCTGCCCGCCATGCGGCGGTGCTGTTCGACGCCAACAGTTACGCACATCTGCCCGTGCTCAACGGATTGGCCCGTCAGCCATACCTGCGCCCGGACGGCAGTCTGATGACAGTGGCGGGATATGACCCCGCGACCGGCATGTTCGGAGTGTTTGATACGCGGCAGTTTTCTATTCCCGGGAACCCGACCTGCGCCGAGGCCGAACAGGCGCTCGCAGTACTGCAAGACTTGCTGGAAGAGTTCAGCTTCGCCACCGAGCCTGACCGGGGAGCCGCGCTCGCGGCCATCCTGACGGCAGCGATTCGGCCTAGCCTTCCCCTTGCGCCGATGTTCCATGCGCAGGCGCATGTGATCGGTTCCGGCAAGTCTTACTTGTGCGATCTGATCACGGTCTTTGCCACGCCGCAGCGTGGTACGCCTACGACGTTCCCCGCTGATGACGAGGAATGCCGCAAACTGCTGCTGGCCGAGCTGCTGCGTGCCCCGGCGGTCATTCAGTTCGACAATCTCACTTCTGATCTGGTCGCACACAAGAGCCTCTGCACCGTGTTGACATCGGAATTTCTGGCCGGGCGCATTCTGGGTGTGTCAAAGACCGCCAGCGTCAGCACCCGTACGTTGTTCCTCTCCAGCGGCAACAATGTCGGCCCGGTGCAGGACATGACCCGGCGCTGTATCACCATCCGCCTCGATCCCGGTATGGAGATTCCCGCAGCGCGCACATTCACCAGGCCGGACTTGGTGCGCGACCTGCGCTGTGAACGTGGGCGCTATGTCTCGGCAGCATTGACCATCGTGCGGGCCTGGATTGTTGCAGGCAGGCCAAAGACCGCCTGCAAGTCGTTGGCGAGCTACGGCGAATGGTCGGATCTGTGTCGGCAGCCCTTGCTGTGGCTTGGCTGTGACGATCCCACCGATTCGGTTTTTGAAGCCATCGCCGAAGACCCTGACCGCGAGACGCTGGCGCGGTTGCTCGCTGCATGGCACTCGGTGCTTGGTAAGACCCCGACTATGGTGCGCGATGCCGTGAAGCAAGCCAATCTCTTACAACACGACCGGGCGGAATTGCGTGAGGTGTTGCACGACATCGCGGAGGAGAAGGGTGAGGTCAATCGCCGCAAGCTCGGCTGGTGGATCAAGCGTCATGCGGGGCGCATTGTTGCCGGGCTGCGCTTTGTGCGGACCAAAGGCAACAGTTCGGCGGAAAAGTGGCGAGTGGAATCGGTTTCACCGGTTTCGTAGGTTTTGTGCGATGCAAAAGGGACAACTGTCATTGAGGCGGAAAGCCAATGTGTGTGCGAGTAGTATGTTAACAAGACATGCGACTTCCCAAATGATTTCGACATAATTTGAGGGCAGAAATGGGCGGAATGGGTAGTGGGCGGCACTGGCATTACGGTGCAAACGACACGACCGATGACTACCGGGCCATCGATGTGCGGCGTTGGCAACGGGAGGGATTGCTTATAGCAGGCTGTGTCTTTGGGCGGCAGTGGAGTCGTAACGGCGAGGTCACCGCATCCATCCAGGTGCGTGTGGAAACGGACCGCTTGTGGTTAATCTATCGCCATCGAAGTGGCGGTGGTGAATGGAAAGATGAGAACTATCCCGTGTGGTTTGAGCGGACAGCTTGTAACCTTGGCGGCCAACGCTTATGGTTCCGCTGCCCGGCGCGTGGCTGCAACCGACGCGTTGCGATCTTATACGGGGGCGGCATCTTCGCCTGTCGCCACTGTTACAAGCTGGCCTATCCCAGTCAGCGCGAAACCTGGGATGGTCGAGCCAGAATACGTGCAGACAGAATCCGGGCAAGGCTAGGATGGGAGCCTGGCATTTTGAATGGCGATGGTCTGAAACCTAAAGGTATGCACTGGCGAACCTTCGCGCGACTGTTGGCTGAATATGAGGCGAATGTCGAACAAGTGGCGGAGGGGATGGCATCATGGACTGGTCTCAAGCGATTGAGACAGAGCAAGTAAGGGGGCAACTTTGGGGGCAAGTATTGAAGTTCAATTTTATATATTAAATACATTCAATCAATTACATGGAGTATTCGGTAGTCCTCGCCCCATACCAACCTTCGGTTGATCCGCGGGCTCTTTTTCGTTTTATCGAACTGGCGCCCGCGGATAAACACCTCCAGTGGCTTTGCTTTAATCTCGGCGGCTCATCCCTTCATGGACGCCGCCGGAAAGAGTCTTCAACTCACCAACATGCTTTCCCTGGGGTGACCCGACACCTCTTCTATGCTTTCATGGGATTGAAAGGAGAATGATAAGCCTCTCACGGCAGCACTTATCGCAGAGACTCCACTGTCTGTTTCGGGAATGCACCTAATGGAAGAGGGCGGATACGTTCACTGTGCTGCTACAGCACATCGCTCCATGGCGGGCTGACGGCGAACGCGGCGTTGATCAAGCCGACGTGGGAATAGGCCTGCGGGAAGTTCCCGAGTTGGACGCGAGTTTCCGGCACGAAGTGCTCGGCAAAGAGCCCGACGCCATTGGCTCCGGTGAGAATCTGGTTCATGATCTGCTTTGCCTCAGCGAGACGACCCAGTTTGGCGAGCGCTTGAACGACCCAGAATGAGCAAATGACAAAGCTCGACTGAGGCTTACCGAAATCGTCCTGCCGGAGGTAGCGGAAGAAAAACCCCGTTTCCTTTCCGTCTTGGCGCACGGCGAGGGCTTGTTTGATCTGCGTGATCGTCGTATCGCACACCTGTTGATCTGGAAATCCGAGAATGGCCAATTGAGCTAAGGAGGCGTCGTAACTCTCGTCAGTCGGTCCATTCCGGAGGGCCTTGTCCTTGGTGGCTTGCAATAAAGCATTTGCCGCGCGCGCGCGGGCGCTGTCCAGGTTGGTCGGCAGATCGCGGAGGAACCCGGCTTGCTGCATACGGTAGGCTCGGTCTAGTCCGGCCCAACACATGAGATTCGTGAACGAATGCTCCTTCCAGCCATTACGAATCTCCCATGGTCCGGCATCCGGCTGGGAGATGCTTCGCTCACAGAGGCGGACCAAATTGGCGACCAGCGCTTCATGTTCTTTGGTCCGCAGGTCAATGAACCGATTGTCAAAGAAGATGGGAGCCAGCGTGAGAATCATCTCGCCGTACACGTCGCTCTGTATATGTTCGGCTGCCTGGTTGTGGCTTCGCACGGGCCGGCTTCCGAGAAATCCCTGCCAGTTGGCATGCTCAGTTTCCGGAAGGGGCAGGTCCTGACTGAGTTTATACACCGGCGCCAAGCGATCGTGGGATTGCTCACTGGCATAGCCGACATTCAGAAGAAACTTTAGGAAGCCTTCCATTTCTTCAAACTGGCCGAGATTGTGAAACGCCGAAAGCGAGAAATGGGCATCGCGCAGCCAGCAGTAGCGATAGTCCCAGTTACGAGGTCCGCCTGGTTCTTCGGGTAAGCTGGTGGTGGGCGCAGCGAGAATCGCTCCGGTGTCCTCGTAACAGTTGAGTTTCAGTGCGAGGGCCGAGCGGATGACCTCCTCCTGATAGATGACCGGGATCGAGCACTGCTTGACCCAGGTCCGCCAGTACTTGGTCGTCTGATCGAGAAATTCGTGACTGACTTTGACGAGATCATCTTCAATCCCGAGTCCCCACGTCAGTGCGAAGTACATCTTCGACGTCAGGATGACCGGCGTTTCCTCGCAGAGGTACGTCAGTGGCATATTCGTGAGCAGCCGCAAGTAGTCTCCCCGAATATCGTATCGAACGTGGCTGCTGCCGCGGACAGGTCGAACCGGCGTTTTCTCCCAACCGGAGACTGGCTTACAACAGACACGAATCGACGGTGATCCGCTCAGCGGCTCGACGATCCGAAAGAGGGCGGCTGGACGATAGATACGGCCATATTGCAGGAAGCGAGGGCAAAAGTCGGTAATCCGGAAGGCGTCCCCATTGGGTAACGAGACGGTGGTAATCAGGATATTGGTGTTCGGGAGGTATTGTTGTGTCGTGGTTGTTTCCGAGGATGGGATAGATGCGGAGATGGAAAACTGGCCACCCTCCTGGTCCAGGATTTTCCCGAAGATCGGAGGGCTATCTGGCCTCGGGAGGCACAACCAGTCGAGAGACCCTTGTGCACTGATCAGCGCGGAAATTTGGCAGTTTCCGATGAGTCCGTATTGGTACACAGGCTGACCATATTTGATTTCTCCACGAAAGTAAACTACCTTGTTTCCATGAGGTTGCTCGCACTTTCTCTGCGGTTTGTGCTCCCCTTGGTGATCGTGCTGGCCGTGATCGCCTATGGGGTCATCCCGCTCGTCGATTCACTCCAATTGAAATGGTTTGTCCGCGATCTCGATATGCGGTCCAAACTCATGGTCAATACGATGGAGGGACCGCTGGCGGAGCTTCTGGTCAAGAACTCTAAAGACAAGATCTCTGCCTATTTTACGCGCATTATTCAGGATGAGCGGCTGTATGCCCTGGGCTTTTGTGACCTCGAGAACAGTCTGCTCTATGAGACCCAGGCCTATCCGCAGGATCTCCCCTGTAAGGATACTCTGAACCTCGCTCCCAACTCCTCGACCCTCCGATCGTTCAGTAGTGGACCGCTGCATATCATGTCGGCGTCCATTGAATCCAGCGGGCGTCGGCTTGGACGTCTGTTACTCCTCCAGGACATGAGGTTTATCCAACAACGGAGCAGCGATACCAAACGCTACGTCTTTTATTTATTTGCGGGTCTTACGGCAGTTATTTCGCTCGTTACGGTGTTGGTCGCACATTTCAGCTGGAAAGAATGGGTGGCCGGGGTACGAGCGATGGTTAAGGGAGAAAGACTGCTGACCCCTCTCACGCAGGGGCAACATGCTCCGGAACTCCAGCCGCTGGCGAAGGACTTGCGCTCGTTGGTCCAGGCTCTTGAGACCGATCGCCGCATGCGCGATGAGACGCAGATTTCCTGGTCCCCGACCAGTCTCAAATCCATTCTTCATGAACAGTTCTCGGGCGATCAGGTGCTGATTGTGTCCAACCGGCAGCCCTATGCCCACTTTTGGCAAGATCGGAATATCGTCGTGCAGGTGCCGGCGAGCGGACTTGTCTCGGCGCTTGAGCCGGTGATGCGCGCCTGCTCCGGGACATGGGTCGCGCACGGGAACGGATCAGCGGATCGAGAGGTGGTGGACGGCCGGAACCATGTCAGCGTTCCGCCGGGGCATCCCACCTATGAGATTCGGCGTGTGTGGCTGACTGCCGAGGAAGAGGCCGGATACTATTACGGATTTGCCAACGAGGGGTTATGGCCGCTCTGCCACATCGCCCATGTCCGGCCCACGTTCCGTTCATCCGATTGGAAACACTATGTCGCCGTCAATGAGCGTTTTGCTCAGGCCGTCTACGAGGAGGCCACGACCGACAATCCGGTTGTGCTTGTTCAGGATTACCATCTCGCCCTGGTTCCAAAGCTCATCCGAGATCGATTGCCGACGGCGACGATCATCATGTTCTGGCATATTCCCTGGGCCAATGCGGAAAGTTTTGGGATCTGTCCTTGGAGGCAGGAGATTCTGGAAGGGCTGCTCGGAAGCAGCATTCTGGGATTCCATACCAGAGTCCACTGCAACAACTTCATCGACTGTGTCGATCGGATACTCGAGGCGCGCATCGATCGAAACAGTTCAACGGTTTCTTATGGGGGGAAGATGACAGCGGTCAACCCCTATCCGATCTCCATCGAGTGGCCGTTGCAATGGTTGCGCGACCAGCCGTCGGTCCCTGAATGCCGAACCAGGTTGCGGGAGATGTGTGGGATGCCTCCGGATCGCTTCGTGGGCCTGGGAGTGGAGCGTCTAGATTATACGAAGGGGATCCTGGAGCGGTTCATGGCTGTGGAACGATTGCTGGAACTCCAGCCCGAATGGATCGGGAAGTTTACCTTTATTCAGATTGCCGCCCCCAGCCGTGCCATGATCGATCAGTACCAGCATTTCACCAGCCAGGTCTTAGCGTTGGCGGAGCAGATCAACAAACGGTTTGGGCGAGACGGGTATGAGCCGATCTGCTTACGGATTCAGCATCACGAGGCGTCTCAGGTCTGTGAGTGTTATCGTGGAGCAGACCTCTGTGTGGTCAGCAGTCTCCATGACGGTATGAATTTGGTTGCGAAGGAGTTCGTCGGTGCCAGGGACGACGAGCAGGGAGTGTTGATTCTGAGTCAATTCACCGGAGCCGCTCGGGAACTGACGGAGGCGCTCGTCATCAATCCCTACGACATTGATCAATTTGCGGCCGCGCTTCACCTTGGCCTGACGATGCCGAAGGTGGAGCAGCGGGCCAGGATGCAGAGCATGCGTGGACTGATTCAGGAGTTCAATGTGTATCGCTGGGCCGGTCGTATGCTCATCGATGCCGCCCGAATGAGACAAAAGGAGCGAGTCATGCAACAGGTGCGGCGGCCGAGTCTGTTGAGTTGATGGAAGGACCATGGATTATCTTTTGACGGAAAAAGGGAAGCTTGATCTGGAGGCCATCCTGAAGGGCCGGTCTCTTTATGCGTTTGATTTTGATGGGACCTTGGCGAAAATCGTCCGAGAGCATCATGCGGCGCGGCTATCGCGCCCCATCCGTTTCTGGCTTGAGAAACTCGCGACGCGCGCTCCCACCGCCATTATCTCGGGACGCTCCGTGGAGGACTTGCGCTCACGTGTCGGGACTACCGTGCCTCACTTGATTGGAAACCATGGCTCAGAAGGTCCTCACACGCGCCAGGAAGATATCCAGCAAGTCCGCGAGACCAGTTCTGGATGGCTGGAATTGATCACCGGACGATTTCAGGACGAGTTGCTACGAAGTGGTGTGACTGTCGAGAATAAGTCCTATTCGCTCTCCTTCCATTATCGAACGGTCGAGCAGCGAGACGAGGCCCGGGCGCTTATCACTCGCATCATTGCTGAATTGTCTCCTCCTCCTCGCATTGTCCTTGGGAAGTCCGTCGTCAATGTGATGCCGCCCACGGCGTCACACAAGGGGACGGCATTGCTGGAGTACATGCGCAGACTTGACTGTAGTACGGCTCTCTACGTGGGAGACGACGAGACCGATGAGGATGTCTTTGCGCTGCGGGACCACCGCATTCTTACCGTGCGAGTCGGCAAGAAGAAGGGGTCCGCCGCTCGGTATTTCCTCAAAAGACAGACGGAAATCACCGAGATGCTTCGACTTCTCGTCGAGGTCGGTGACCAAAGCATTCACACCTGGAGCGGCTGCCATGAACATGGAGCCACTCGACCTGTTCCGCACCCCAACGAATAGATCCGGAGAAGCCTGTCCTCATTCCACCAATTGTGATCGTTCTCGCCCAAGGAGAAGATCGTAGGGGGCAAAATCGTCGCTCAGGACGACGCCAGGTGGCCAGGATTCGGTTCGGCGAGTACTCAATAACGCAATTGTTTCCATCGGCAGGCGCTGATTCATCGCCATGTCTGTGATCTTCGCGACGACACCGTTCTCTGATTCATGCTCGATCGCATGGCCTCCAAAGAAGATCAGATTCTTCGCCGGGGTCATTCCCGTTTTCCAGGGCCCCTCGACGCCGAATGTGGTGAGGATTGGAAAGGCCTGTCGCATGGTTTGAACCACTGCAGCAGCTCGAGCGAGGTCGCCTTCTTTACCGGATGAAGCCAGATTGACTGCGACGATTCCCTCCGGGTTCAGGTGCCTTCGCACCAAGGAGTAAAACTCCGTCGTGGTGAGATGAAACGGGATCATATCTCGTGCGAAGGCGTCGATCCACATGACATCGTAGGTGTGATTCGTCGCGTTGAGAAAGGCTCGTCCATCCTTCACGAAGATGTGATGGTTTGCCGGTGGGCGATACTCAAAATACTCTTCGGCCATTCGGACGACGACCGGGTCGAACTCCACGATATCCATCTCCAAATCCGGCCAGTGCTGTGCCAACCACTTCGCGATTGAACCCCCACCATGCCCGAGAATGAGGCCGCGCTTTGGTTCGGACACCAATGCCAGCGAAGACACCATCATTTGGCTGTAGGGGAGGAAGAGGGTTGTCGGGTCGACTTTCCACATCGTGGCGTGGAACGTACGATCCAATACAAGATACCGAAAGAGATTGTCTTCTCGAATTCGAACCTGCTGGTATGGACTTTCCTCTTGATAGATAGGGGTCTTCAATCGTTGGATTGGGTTGAGAGCCATGGTTCCCAATAGGGCGAAGCAACCGAGGATCATCAGTGATACCAAGGGGCGGGCTGATGTTCCTTTCATAAACCACAGGAACCCAAGTCCGACTTGAATACCACCCAGCCAGGCCATGAGCGATTGGCTTCCGAGCCACGACAAGAGAAAGAAGGCAGTGCCCCAGGTTCCGGCCAGACTGCCGATGGTCGACAGGGCAATCATGCGGCCTGTCTGCCGGCCGATGTGCTCCATGTCGGCGACCGCTAAACGCAACATGGCCGGCAAGACGCCGCTGAGCCCGAACGCGGGAGGGGCGAGGAGTGCGGTCGCGGCGAGGCAAGGGCCCCAGCGAGGGTCTTGCACCAGCTTCTCGATCTCAAACAGAATAGGTTGGTTCGCCCACGCGACGAGAAATGTCCAGCTTCCTGAAAAAAACAACAGGGCGGCCAGCACCCCACTGCCAGTATAGCGATCCGAGATCCACCCGCCGAACGCGTATCCGCTGCTCATAGCGGCCAGGATCACTCCTATCAGTGCACCCCAGACAAACAACGAGCTGCCGAAGACGGGAGCCAAGAGCCGGCTGCCAAGGATTTCCAACGCCATGACCACTGCCCCGGTCATGAGAGCGGTCAAGAGCAGAAACCAGCGGGGAATATGTGCAGGATGTACAGTCATCGATTTGGGCAAAGGTGTTGAGCCTCTCTCCTAATAGAGTGGGAAACGGCGTCGGATTGTACTCAACGCATTTTCCGAGAGTCAACGAAGGGTGAAGGATCTTCATGGGGCTGATCAATCCTGGAATTCGTTGCTCCATAAGGCTCAGGTTGTTATACTTTTACACGATTTACGTAATGGAACGAGGAGGAGCCCATGCACATCAGTGTGATTGGAAGCGGTTACGTCGGACTCGTGACAGGAGCCTGTTTCGCCGAGTTTGGCGTTCATGTCACCTGCATGGACAGTGACAGCCGAAGAATCGAGAAGCTTGAAAAAGGCGACGTCCCATTTTATGAACCAGGTCTCAAGGAATTGGTGGCCAAGGGGATCAAAGAAGGCCGCCTCAGTTTCACCACGGACATTGCGAAGGCCGTCGAGAAGGCGCTGGTCATCTTTATCGCTGTTGGGACTCCCCCTAGGGGTGATGGATCTGCCGATCTCTCGTATGTGGAAGAAGTCGGCAAAGGGATTGCGCGGCACATGACGGGCTACAAGGTCATCGTGACCAAGTCCACGGTACCCGTCGGCACTGGCGCAAAACTTCGTGAGGTGATTGCCAAGGCTCAGACGAATGCCTTGGGATTCGACATGGTCTCAAATCCAGAGTTTCTCCGTGAAGGGTCGGCCATCGAAGACTTCATGCGACCGAATCGCGTGGTGATCGGGGCGGACAGCGATCAGGCCGTGGCGATCATGAAGGATCTGTATCGCCCGCTCTATCTAATCGAAACCCCCATCGTTGTGACCGACGTGCCGACCGCTGAGCTCATCAAATATGCCTCCAACGCCTTCCTGGCGACGAAGATTTCGTTCATCAATGAGATCGCGAACCTGTGTGAAAAAGTCGGAGCCAATGTTCAAATGGTGGCGAAGGGCATGGGGCTTGATCATCGCATCGGGTCGAAGTTTCTTCATGCAGGCCCAGGCTTTGGTGGCTCATGCTTCCCGAAAGATCTCGCCGCACTCATTCAGACCGGCGAGCGCCATGGCTATCCTATGCAGATTGCTTCCGCGGCTTCACGGGTGAATGACGTTCAGCGAGAACGGATGATCGAGAAGATCCGGGAGGCGGTTGGGGGACTGAAAGGGAAGACGTTGGCGATGCTGGGCCTTTCATTTAAGCCCAATACCAACGACATCCGGGAGGCCCCGGCCTTGGCGATTGGTCGAGCCCTCATAGCCGAGGGTGCGAGCATTCGCGCGTATGATCCAGAGGCCCTAACGGAAGCGTGCCAGATCATGCCTGAACTCCTGCCCTGCCAAGATACCTACCACGCGGCTGAAGGAGCGGACGCTGTGGTGATTATGACCGAGTGGAATGTGTTTCGAACCCTGGACTTTGAAAAGCTGAAGTCGATCATGCGAGTTCCTGTCCTGCTTGATCTCCGAAACGTCTATGATCCTGAACGCGTGGGGGCTGCTGGCTTCAAATATATATCGGTAGGGCGTATGGAACAGAGTTCAAAGAGCACTCGCTGAGCGGAGCTCGCAGGGTATCCCCCCAAAGCCGTTCAGCAAGGCCGCAGCGAGTGAAGAGGCGAATCGTACGCTGAGCTTCTGAGCCCGCATCGCCGACTTTGCGAGGCGTGCGATGCGAGAATGCCGCTGGCGGATGTTTTCAACACCTTGCTAGGTCAACCTCGGCAACTCAGCTTTCGGTGTGTCCTTCGTTTTCGGTTTGTATCCCATTCGATCGAGCACCTTCATGATTCGGGTTGTCAGCCGATCATCGGCGTCGGTCAACGCAGTGGCCAGCGGTTCGACGGCTGGTTTGCCAATCTTCCGAAGAATCTCAGTTGCGGATTGACGAATCTCGTCCTCTTCGGATACGAGGAGTGGAATAAGCGATGGCACGGAGGGGCCACCGAGTTTGATCAATGAATCATAGGCTCGTTGCCGCACGTCACCAACTTCGTCGCTCAACGCCGCCACCAAAGGATCAATGGCACGCGGATCTTTCAACTCCCCCAAGACCTCTGCCGCGTACTTGCGATTCAACCAGTGTGAATCTCTGAGATCGAGCAACATGGCGTCGGCTTTGGCGGCGTTCGGATCTTTTGCGCGAATCTTAAAACTCTTCGCGACCCGCTTCCCGCCTTCTTCGACCACACGGATCGTGGCACCGTCTCCGACCTTGAGCTTCCTGAGGTCCTCCAGCGCTTCCTCGGCCACATCCAGCACGACGGTCTTGCCGTCGTAAGCCAGGAGCTCAACCTCGAGCTGTTTGCTCTCAGGGTTGATCGCCACAACCCGCTCGGTAACCAGGTTGAACCCGTCCTTCTTCTCTCCACCTTTCAGAGCGATCTGAATCAACTTCGGAGCTTCATCCGCCATGGGCATGTATCCTCTATATGATTTGAGTTATTGCGGTTCAGGTGTCCAGCCGAGGCTGGCCAGCACTGCCTCGACAGTTTCCTGGACCATCGTGTTCTCGTCTTGAAGCAGCGCCAGCAGGGGCTGAACGGATTCTGTTGCGCCAAGCCGCGCGAGTGATTCGGCGGCATTGCGTCTGACCAACCAGTCTTCATCTTTCAGCGACTCGATCAACGAGGTGACGGCTCGGCGATCACCGATCTTACCCAGTGCCTCGGCCGCATGACGCCGAACCATCCAATTGGAACCTAAAAGTCCATCGATCAAGGCCTCCACCGCCCGCACGTCGCCGATCTTCTTCAACACTCGAGCTGCATCTTCGCGTAGGGTATTGTCCATGAGTGCATCGATTAACCCAGGCACCGCTTGTGAATCGCCGATCCGCTCCAGCGCCCACACCGCTGCCGTTCTGACGGCGCCGTCACGGTCATGAATCGCCTTGACCAGAGGCTCAGTGGCACGTCGGTCCCGTAATTTTCCAAGCACCGAGGCCGCCTGTTCTCTGATCGCCCAGGAATCATCTTGCAGGGCTTCGATCATGGGTTCGACAACGGAGGGCCCCATCCGAACGACCGCGCTGGCCGCAGCCTCTCGAATCACCACATCTTCATCGGCCATGAGGCCAATCAACCGAGGAAGCGCCTCGGGACCAGTCTGGCCGAGGCTCGCGATCGCATGGTCACGTAAGGCCTCGTTCTCGTCGTGCAATGCGTGAATGAGTTGATCGATTTGATCAGATGCACCGTGTTCAGTCATGCTCAGTATCCTCTTCGGGGGGCTGGCTTTCCGTGGCCGTGATGGCGTCAAGTTTATCGGCGATGAGACCTGCATTATAGGCTACGAGGCCGTCGCGATCTGTGCGGAGCCGGTCAAAGAGGTCCTTGTATGGATGCAAGACTCCGACATCCTTGATCTTGGCCAAAGCCTCCATGGCAAACACCCGTAGCGGACGGATAGGGATAGCGTCAAGATAGAGTCGAGTCGGCCGCGCATCGCCGATCAGCCCAAGGGATTTGATCGCCAACTCTTTGACCCCGGTATCCTTGTCCTGTTCCAGCCGCTTCATCAACGGTTCGACGGCTCGCACATCTCCGATTTTTCCCAATAAGTCGGCTGCGGCTTCGCGCACGAGCCAATCGTCGTCTTCGAGATATTCAATCAGAATTTCTACGCTCGGTCGTCCAATTCTGAGCAGGTCGATGACCGCCGTCATACGAGCTTCTTCGCGCTCGCTGGCTCCTTCGACTGCACGCAAGGTCTCGAATGTTTCGTCGATTCGTTCCCGGATCGCGCCCAGTTTCTTCAACGTGCCAACGGCGATATCTCGAACCGCCGGCTGGCCCATGGCATCGATGAATGCATCAAGGGAACGGGGATCCAATAATTGATCGAGCATCAGTGCTGCTGCAATTTGCGCATCCTGATCAGGATGTTTCAGCATGTCGCAGAGGGGCAAGACGGATGTGGGAATCGCCCCGATCAGGTGGCTCAGGACCTGTCTGGTTACGCGTTCCTGAGTCGTGGGAAGCAATGCGACTAGCACCCGAGCCGTGTCCGTATCGAGCACCCCTGCCATCTGTTCAAGGGCTGCCGCACCGGCTTTCCGAACGACCTCCTCAGCATGTTCGAGTAGTCCGACGAGGGCCACTCCGGCTTGCGGGTCTTTGATACGGGCCAGCATCGCGGCGGCTTCTTTTTTCAATTCGGTGGGCCCTGACCCTAGGGCGTCGATGAGTGCCTGTACTGAACGAGGACCGCCCGCCACACAGGCGGCCGTCGCTCGCATACGGCGCCAATCCTCTTCATGGATCAGTTCAGATACCAGTGTTTCAATCGTTTCTTTAGGCATGGGTACTTTGTCGGCTGTTGAAAAAGTCCGTCAGTATCATTCTCGCATCCCTCAGAGGCTCAACATACGAACAGCGTATGCTTTGCCAGCTTCGCTTGCTGCGGCCTTGCTGAACGGGCCCTTTTGAACAGCCTACGGGATATTCGGCTCCTAATCCGAGATCATTCGGCAGCGCCTAGGCAGCGGTACCGAAATGGTTTTCAATATTCTGCTAAATTCTGCCAGGTCTCCAGCCGATTAAGGCCAAGGTTTCCTTCACGTGATAGCGCACGTTGTCATCCGTCGGCTCGGCCAGCAACGGGAGGAGCAACGGGATCGCCTTCGACCGGTATTGAGCCAAGGCTGCTGCGGCTTCCGCCCTCGTGAAGGTCGAGTGAAGCGCCGCCACCAACGTCGGCAGTGCCGATTCATCGCCGACCATCCCCAAGGCACGGACGGCGGCGGCTTGTGCCATACGATCTTCTGTCCACTGATCGCCGCAGCCCGAGACCGCCCGCATGTGGTCTGGTGGGGTCACGCCTTGTGCCGCTGCAAGCAACATCGGTACGGCTCGACGATCTCCGATGCGGCCCAGTGCGTCAATGGCCAAGATGCGCAGCCCCGGCTCTTTCATGACGGTCAGCAAGTACTCGACAGCTTGAGGATCTCCGATGTCTCCTAACGCTCGAATGGCATCTTCACGGACCGCGGAATCATGATCATTGAACAATAGGGACAGCAACGGTTCAACGGCGAGTGACGATTTTGTTTTTCCCAGTGCCTCCACGGCATGTAGCCGGACGAGCCAATCTCCGTGTGTCGTTGCGTCCCGCAAGGCGGGGAGTGCCGGCTCACCGATTGCCGCCAATGCCGTCGAAGTTTCTTCTCGCACCGCTTTGACCTTATCTTGGAGCAGAGGAATCAAATGCGGCACCGAGGTCTGATCGTTGATTCGTCCCAACGCTCGAGCGGCCTGCATACGAACGATCCAATCGGAGTTCTTAAGCGACGCAATGAGTGGAGCCAGCACCCGACTATCGGCAATGGAGGCCAACACCGTCGAAGCCGCTTCCTGTACTGCCGGCTGAGGGTCGGAGAGACAGAGTCCCAGTACGGGAACCGATGGTTCTCCGATTGCTGTCAGGGCTCCGATCGCCGCCTCGCGGACCGCACGGTCGGAATCTCGAAGCAAAGAGACCAACGGGCCCACAGCCCGTGGGTCACGCATCGTGCCGAGCAACATCGCGGCTTCTTCACGGATAGCCCAATCATCATCAGTGAGCGCGGCGATTTGTTCAGCGACTGTGTCACCCATCTGGAGCCTCATGTAGCCAAGCTGTTGACCCTAACATACTGATTTTCAGGGGGTCAATGAAGGTATCCCACCGCGATTTCCCCTAGAAACCTGGTGTGAAAAAGCACAGTATAGTGCCTCGACAGTTTTGTATTCTAACAGCTGGAGGCTATGTATGGCGCGTCGTGTACGTTCGTTGTGGAGTTGGAGTGTCTTGCTTGTGACACTTGCCTGGACGGTGTCTCCCGCACAGGGGTATGAGGTGTGGGTAACGGATCAATCCGATACAGGAAAAGAGAGCGGAGGGTTGCTCCATATCTATGACGGAGCCCAACTGGCTGCTGCGCCTGCTTCTGCCAAACCAATACAGACGATCGACTTCGCCGGAGAGCTCGGGAAGTTTTGCGAAGACGCCACGAAGAAGGCCGTTCGCCGACCCCATATGTTGTTTTTCAACGCTGCACAGGACCATGTCATCATTTCGTTTTTGAGCGGGCAGGTTCTCTTCATGGATGCAGTGACAAAGAAGCCGGAGGCGTGCCTCTCCATGGGGAAGAACGCGCACGCGGCCTGGCCAACGCCCAATCAACAAATGGCGATCACCGCCAACATCGCTGAAAAGAAATTCATCCGTATCTGGACGGATTACGCTAAACACACCTACACGTTCGACTCTGACAAGGATGTCCTGAATTTGGCTGCGTTCGAAGGCGGGGAACGTCCAGATACGTCGCCGATTTGCCCGATCACGGAATCGTCGAGCCACTATGCCTTCGTGACACTCCGGGGCGGCGGGCTCTTAGTCATTGATGTCACGGCCATGCCGCTGAAAGTCGTGGCGACGTTGGATAACAACCAGATCCACCCAGCGGGTTGCGGCGGAATCGAGGTGGGAGGCACGATGTACGTCAACTCCGGTGGTGGGTGGCCGATCGCTCCTCTATCGTACGATGTCTATGCACTCGATATCACGAAGCTGCCTCAGGCCATTTCGGCCAAACTCGTGTCTCAGCGCGATGACAAATTTGCCGATTCACATGGTATGGCGGGCCTTGGACGCTATGTGTGGAATGCGGATCGAGCAGGGAACAACATCGAAATTCTCGATACCCTGAGCAATCTCAGCGTGGGGTCCGTTGATCTGACCACAAGTGCCAATGCCGATCCAGCTCCGGACTTGATGGACGTTGCGCCGGATGGCCAACACGTCTTCGTCAGTCTCCGTGGGCCGAGCCCTCTGACCGGCAACGACAAGGATGCCCATAATGCCATGGGGACGATTCCAGGCGTCGGCGTGATTCATGTCGATCAAGATGGAAAGGTCGGTCATTACAAAGGGCAGGCGACGCTCACGAATATGAAGGATGGGAAGGAGACCGGGGATATTCACGGCATCGCAGTGAGAAAGTAGATGCGGCGCGGATCTTCTGGAGACGGATAGGGACTAGGCCATGTCGCCCGACGGGCCGAAGCGTCCGCTTTGTCCCAACGGCCGATCGACGCGCAGATTGTCGGCCTGACTTGAGCTGATCTCCACCACTTCATCGGAAGGCGTCCATCCAAGCTGGTCCAACGTATCGAGCGCAATCTGTTTCAAGGCGTCTTTTGCCGTTAGCCGAACGGACGCGTACGAAAGCACGCGCTCTTTTTCAGCTTCGACTTCAGACGCTTTGGGGTCATAGAGGAAGGCAATCAACGGTTCGATGGCCGCGTCCCCGATCACCGCCAGAGCCGCCGCGGCTTTTTCACGCAAGACCCCGTCTTTCAGTAACATGATCAAATCTGGAATCACACGAGGATTGCGAAACTGACCAAGGGCCGTGGCGGCGGCTTCCTTGATGAACGCATCTTCGCTGACGATGCACCCGGGTGTCGGCGTGCCCTCCTGTTTGATTCCCTTGCCCTTCAAGGCGTCCAACACGGCTGGGAGCGCGCGCGCATCGCCGATCATGCCGAGTGAAGCAATAGCATGGCGCTTCACCGCTCCGTCCTTCATGGCTTCAACCAGCGCATCGATCGCTTTGGGATCACCGATCATGCCGAGCGCGATGGTCGCGTCTTCGCGAACGGCTCGGTCAGCGTCCTTCAAGGCGGAGATCAAGGCGTCCACGACCTTTGCGTCCTGTACCCAGGACCTGCCGATTTGATAGTCGGTGGTCATCCCGCCCAACGCCCGAGCCGCGTGACATCGAACGACAAAGTCTTTGTCCGTGAGACTGTCGAGTAACGGATCGACCGAGGGATACCCGATGTAGATCAGCGCCGTTCCGGCCGTCTCGCGCACGATCTTCGAGGAATCCCGAAACAGCTTGATCAGAGCTGGAATGGCTTTCGCGTCGGCGATTTTCCCCAAGGCTTCCGCCGCTGCGCTCTTGACGGCCCCGTCCCGGTCGCGACAGGCGCCGATCAACGCGTCGACTGTTCCTGAGTCCTTGATCTTGCCCGCCGCCTTGGCGGCATGTTCTCGTACGCGCCATCGTTCGTCTTTCATGGCTGTCACCAGGCGATCGAGCACGATCGGGCCTATCTTTGCCGTGGCCTCGACCGCCTGATCGCGCACTTCCATGATGGGATCGTTGAACAGGCCGACCAACGCTTCGACAGCCTTCGGTCCGCCGATTTTCGCGATGCCACAGCCTGCATGAGCCCGCACGGACCAGAAGTCATCGTTGCAGGCGTTGATCAGCGCATCCAGGGTCGTTGGATCACCCAGGTCGGCCAGCGTCTGTGCCGCCTCCTCTCGGGTGGCGTCATCCACATCTTCAAGCGCTTCTAAAAGATCTTCGAGTACATTAGCCATCGTTCGGTTTCTGCTCGTAATAGGCGTCGCGTTGTCCGCTATACGGGTACATGCGCTTGCACACCACCATCAACGCCTGTGTCCCGCGGCCTTCGACACATTGATCCAAGGACTTTGAAAAATCGAGAGTGCCGTTAAGATTCACCGTAAAGGGAAAATCGAACGTGAAGCTGATGAACTTGTATGTGCCAGGCTTCAACCGCAGTTCCCGACGCTCAGATGTCTTGGGCGCATCGAGTGACTCGGGGTCTGAATTCCAGATCGAGGGCGTGACGCCTGGTATTTGCCACCAGGAAGCGGGGACCAGCTTCGTCGCATCGATGGTAATCCCATGTTCCTTGAGATGCGCGGCCTGTGGGTCTCTCGCGAATCCCTCCTGAGGGCTAGCCATAGTCGGCAGGCTGGCCAGCAGACAACCCACTATCAGGAGAGACCAGCGTCGCATGAGGGTAGCGTAGCACATGGTGGACTAGTGTTTCTTGCGGGGCCGTGCGGTTGGGGTGGCCGCGGCAGTTTCGAAGATGTCTTTCACGGCCTGGCTCTCCCATTCCGTGTGAGTCTCCAGCTTCAGGATTTTCATCACGGTGGCTCCGGTATCCATGATTGACACAGGCTGACGAATAAGTTGGCTCTGTTTGATTCCGGTTCCCGAGACGATCCAGGGAACGACTGGCGACTCAGTCGTTGGGGCCTCGGCGCCGGGGTCGATCCCCTTTCCACTGAGAGCGGTGACGATGACGGCGGTGCGGCCTGAGAGCGAGTACTCCTGGAAAAGGTTCAGGACAGACTTCATTGCGCCATCGACCGTTCGTAAGGCCTCCCGATATTCTGTAGAGTCCCAGCCATGGGCCACTCCGGCCCTCCCTGCTTCCGGAAGGTGAACCACCAGCAAATGAGGCAAGGAGGGAATCGCATGCCCATAGCCGTGCCCGCTGGTCGCCTTTTGAAGATACTGCTGGATGTAGGTGACGAGTTTCTGGGAGCCGCACTCCGGCCGCAATGCTCCGCAGAGTTGATAGTCGGTGTAGGGCTCCGGCTTGGCGAGTTGATACAGGGACTCATCCATATAAAAGATGGCACTGTCGCGGCCTCCGCTTAAATCCAGGTAGTCAAATAGGCTGGGGTGGCGCGGGTAGCCTCGGCTGAATTCGAAGAAATTCCAGGTAATCCCATGTTTTTCCACCGGCATGCCGGTTACCAGCGATGCCATGGTGGGTAATCGTAGCGCCGGCTTCACCCCGCTCGCGGACCAGGTCACAGACCCTTCCTTGACGAGCTTGCTCACGACTGGCATCGCGCCGCCCTTGAGCGACTCTTGTCCGAATCCCTCCAGGACAAACAGGATGACATGTTCAGTCCCAGAAACGGAGGAATCGGTTTCCTTCCCAAGCGGGGCAGCTGCCTCCACAGGCGCTTGGACCGTGGTTTCAAGTAAGATAATCAGGAGGCCGACAAGGATTAAGCGAAGGTATCGTGAGGGAGGTCTCATAACGCAGTATCACCCGCATGTATCCTACACAGGATGCTGAAAAAGTCCGCCAGCGGCGTTCTTGCCTCGCTCAGAGGCTCAACGTACCGAAGTGTACGCCTCGCCTCTTCGCTCGTTGCGGCCTTGCTGGACAGCCTTTTTGAGCATCCTGAAGTAATTCTGCTGTCAGCACTGAACGGAAAATTCTGGCCGTATGTAGTATCGACCAAGTTTTTCCGCAGCCTACTACAAGTAAGAGCGGTACCCTAACATGCAAATTTTCAGGAAGGCAAGGTGGGGGAGGGCACCTGGCGATTGCTGGCAGAACCGCCTTCCGGCTGCTATGCTGAAACCGATCACCGTTTCCATCTGCGCGCAGAGGTGAGGTGAGAAGGAGGAGGCGATGTCCGGTCAAGTTTTCCATCAACAGCCTCTTCCTGTCTGCCTACTGTCTTATCAATCGTATCAATACATTGTCTTGTTTCTCGCGCTGGCGTTGTTCATCACCGCTGCCCCCGTGCTCGCTGACATCAGGGTTGTCAATGCGCAGGGTGAGCACCGAATGGGGGATCGCGATACTCGTGAGGATGCCATTCGGATCGCCACTGAGGCGGCCAAGCGAAACGCGCTCGAACAAGTCGCGACCTATCTTGAAAGCGTCACGGTCGTGAGCGATATGGATGTCACGAAAGATGAGATCCGCACCTACACGGCTGGATTGGTGATTGTACTCAACCAACAGATCTCCACGACATTAGACAGAGATGTCGTGGTCATACGAGCTGATCTTTTGGCACAAATGGATACCGATGAGGTGGCACGAGCGATTGTCGCCCTTCGGGAGAACGAAGACGCTCGTGCGCAGCTGGTTGCGCTGAAACAAGAGAACGAACAGCTGCAAGAAGAACTCAGATCGGTCAATCAGTCCATCGGGAATGCAGCCACGCCGGATCAAGTCCAACAGGCTGCACAAAGGCGGAAGGACATTATCAATCGCGTGCAGTCAAACGCGATGGTGTCGCAGGCCTGGACGAATTGGGTCCTTGTTTCGCCGGTCGGCATTCCTCACGGTCTGCTGAATAGTGCCAGCGGTCTCTCTCCAGCCAATCCGCACATCGCCATTGCACAGCAGATCATCGCGAGCCGGCAACCACTGGGCGTGAGCCAGCCGCCTATACCTAGAGCTATGCAGCCTCGCATGCCGAGCCATGAGCTCGTGCCACCTCCTGGTGGGTCACCGGGGGTTCGACCATTCAATGAGATCATTCACCGGACACCGTCTGGATTGACTCCAGGGGATCGTCAATCAATGGGCTCACCGGGCCAAGGGGTTGGCGGAGCGAGACGAGTGCCCCAGGCTCCACCGGGATTGCAGCAACCAGGTCCGCCTCCTCGGGGAGCTCCGTCCTTCGGGGCATCAGGCGGAAATCGTTAAGGATGGAAGAGTTGAAGAAGAACGTGGGAATTGTGGCTGTTGCAGTGGGCCTCTGGTTTGGCTTGGGAGGCGTGTTCATCGCGGCCTCAGGAGCCGAAGTGAGCTACTCGTCAGATCAGTACTGGATTGGCAAGGGCCAGGGTGATCTCACCAAAGGCAAGCTTGTCTGCCAGCGCGTATCGGAGCTCTCAGCGCGGACGGACTTGGCCAAGCAGATCCGGGTGTTGGTGAAGGAACATATGGTTGATCGTGTCCGTGAACGGTCGGGGCGCGAGAGCGAGCAGGATATCGAGCTGACTCGCGAAGAAATTGTGCAGGAATATTTGCAAGATGTGAAGATCGTCGATCGACGAATCGATGAAGAGAATAAGGTATGTACAGCGACCGCCGTGATGCCGAAAAGCAAAAACCAGTCGAAGCCTTCAACTGATCACGAGCAAAATCCCACCAACCTTCATTAACCATCTCAGTGCCCTTGCGGGCTGGTTGCAGTCTAGAATCCATATCGGCTATGTAGTTCTCTATGCCGAGTGAGAATAACTTTCAGCATGACGAGCTGTCACGGAAGAGCCCCGGTGAGCGATTGACTGTCGCTGATCTGGCTGAGGTCGTTCCTTCCGACTCGCCAGGCTGGACCGAGGCTATGGCCACCTGTGGGGCACGCTTGTCTCAGGCCGGTGTCGCGTGCGTCGTCTTTCTCCATGGCTCGATCCACGGCGCCGATGTGTTCGGTATGCAGCGGTTGGATGAGGTCGGTGGGCTCAAGCGTGGCTATTCACGAGGGGTGTCGGGGGTCGATGCCTTGCTGGCTGCCATGCGAGAGGAGAGCAACGGGATTCCGTTGCTGCCCAGTGGAATCAAGCCGCCGCTCCCAGACAATGACGCGACGAAAATGCTTCTGGATGAACAGATCGGTGACGCAGGTAATTTCACCGAGGCCTATGTTCAAGAGTTCAAGCAGACCATCAATAAGAATCTGACTCAGCCGATCGCCTGTGTCAGGCTGCTGTGGTCATCAGAACACCACCATCTGGGCCGGGCACTTGCCGCCGTGTCTCTGCTCGGCGAATTGCACAAGCTCTGTACACAACAGAACCTAGGGAAGGGGCATCGGATTCTTGTCCAAGCGCATGGACAAGCCGGACTGGTTCTGGCGTTGGTGTCGAATTTGCTGTGCCCGAGCCTCATCACCGGGCGACCCAAGCTGCTCAGCATTCTGAGCGATTCTGCAGAGCAGACAAACCAGCCAGAGGTCGCTGCTACTGTGAGGCGAATCGACGCGCTGTTGGAGACGGCCTCACTTCTGAACGGAGTCGCACTCGATATCGTGACCTTTGGCATGCCGGTTCGGTATGGATGGGACCCTTCCGGCATTGGGAAGCTGTTGCACATTGTGAATCACCGGAACTTGCGGACGGATGGAAAGAGTTGGTTGGCGAAGATGGAGCTACCTCAAATTACGATGGAGATGCCAGTCGCCTGGGGTGGAGACTACATTCAGGAATTAGCGGTAGCAGGCAGCGATGCCGTGCCTGCTACGGAATCAGGGAAAGCGGCAAACAAACGAGTCTGGGAGATGGTCGAGCCCTACGATGGATTCGAGCGGTGGCTCGAATGTGCTAGACGAGCTGTTCGCTTTCCTAGCGAAGGGCGCTGTCTCCTCGTTGATTACAAGGACAGTACGGGCTCGACGAACCCACGCGATCACTACTATGGCCACGCGGTGTACACGCGCCGCCACGCCCTGCTCTTCAATACGGCACAGATCGTTCGTGCCTTCTGCGAAGGCTAGGCGTCCCCTGCGGGGCTGGAAGCCACCACAGGCTCACTGCCGTTCCCGGCAGAGATATCGTGCGGGTCCGGATTAAAGGCGGCCGGTAGTACCTCTTCAATCCGTTCCGCCAGGATGAAGGTCAGTTCGTCGCGCACTTCCTGCGGAATTTCTTTGAGATCTTTCTCATTGGCCTTCGGCAGAATGATGCGCTTGATTCCCGCACGGTGTGCCGCCAGTACTTTGTCTTTGATGCCGCCCACCGGCAAGACAAGCCCACTCAAGCTGATTTCCCCTGTCATGGCTGTGTCGATTCGTACGGCTTTCCCCTCGTAGGCGGAAGCCAGGGCAGTCGCCATCGTGATGCCTGCCGATGGACCGTCCTTTGGAATGGCGCCGGAAGGCACATGGATGTGGAGCCCGTTTCGTTTGAAACGGGAGATGTCCAACCCCATGCTCTCCGCATGCGACCATAGATAGCTTCTGGCGGCACGCGCAGACTCCTGCATGACGTCGCCCAACTGGCCGGTCAGAATCAACTCGTGGCTGCCAGGGAGCAAGGTGGTTTCAATATAGAGCACATCGCCACCGGCCGGGGTCCAGGCGAGGCCGGTGGCGACGCCTGGAGGCAGACTCTTCCGAGCCTCTTCCGGCATGAACCGTTCGGAGCCCAGCCACTCACCGAGGATATCCGTCTGAATATCGACGGGCAGCCGCTCCTGGCCATCCGGAAGATCAGCGAATGTGAGGGCCACTTTTCTCGTCAACCGTCCCAGCATCTGTTCGAGTTGGCGCACGCCGGCTTCCCGCGTGTACCGAGCAATGACAAGATTCAGCACCTCGTTCGTCAACAGGGCTTGGGTTTTCTCAATCCCTGCTTCCTTGAGTCGTCGTGGCCAGAGATAGCGTCGGGCGATTTCAGCTTTCTCTCGCTCGCTATAGCCTTGAAGTCGAATCACTTCCATCCGATCCAACAGGGGCTGGCTGATGGTATCGAGGGTATTGGCCGTGGTGACAAAGAAGACCTTGGACAAATCGAACGGGAGGTCCAAATAATGATCACGGAAGGTGTGATTCTGTGCTGGATCCAGAATTTCTAACAGGGCCGAAGCCGGATCGCCTCGAAAATCACGCCCCATCTTGTCCACTTCATCGAGCATCAAGACCGGATTGTTGACTCCCGCCCGGCGGATAGCCTGGATGATGCGGCCTGGTAGTGAGCCGACGTAGGTGCGGCGATGGCCGCGCAGCGCCGCTTCGTCATGGACGCCGCCTAAGCTGAATCGCTCGAAGGTCCGGCCCATCGCCCGTGCGATCGATTGGCCCAAGCTTGTTTTGCCAACGCCGGGAGGGCCAACGAGACAGAGAATTGGGGCTTTGGCAGTTGGATTGAGCTTCAAGACCGCTAAGTGTTCGACGATCCGTTCCTTCACTTCCTTGATCCCGTAATGATCTTCTTCCAGTACCTGACGAACCGTTGACAGGTCGAGATGTTCTTCGGAGGCCTTCTTCCAGGGGAGTTCGAGGACCAACTCAAGGTAGGTCCGAAGCACCTGATAGTCGGGTGACGTCGGCGGGACCTTGCCCAATTTAGTGGCCTCGCGCTCGACTTCTTTGCGAATATCCTCGGGTAAGTCGGCTTCGGCAATTTGCTTCTTCAACCGGGCGACCTCGTTCTCTTCGTTCTCGCCTTCGCCCAGCTCTTGCTGGATGGCTTTCAGCTGTTCGCGCAGGATGTACTCGCGTTGACTCTTGCCGATTTTTGTCTGTGCATCTTGAGTGATCTTTTCTCGCAACTGGAGTATTTGAATTTCCTTAGACAGCGCGCTGTAGAGGCTGCGCAGTAGGTCCAACGTCGAAGAACTTTCGAGCAAGCGCTGTTCTTCCACCGAGCTGAGATTGACGAGTGAGGCAATGCGATAGGCCAGTGCGACAGAATCGTCTTCATTGCTTAGTATCGCACCGACTTCTTGAATGCCTGGAGCTTGGATCAACCGAGGCAAGTCGGACACCAGTTCCTGAATGGCCCGGTGAAGGGCTTTGACTTCCGCTCCATCGTCTGTAGGACGTCCAAGAGAACGGACGCGCACTGTGGAGTAGGGGGTGGACTGTTCTTCCTTGAGGAGGACGACGCGATCCAATCCCTGCACCAGCGCGTGGATCGTTCCCTCGGATGACTGGCCGATTTGCTTGACGATCGCTTTTGTGCCGATAGAATACAGATCGGCCAAGACGGGCTCTTCAGTCTGAGGATCTCGTTGCGCGACCACGACGATCATTTTCTCTTCGGTCTTCATGGCGGCGTTGACAGCCGCGACAGACCGCTCCCGCCCGACCGTCAGAGGTAGCATCACACCTGGGAATAACACTGTTCGTTTAACGGGAAGTATCGGCAACGTCGACAATATAGTATTTTCCATAGGTGACCATCCTTGAAGAAGATTCACGATAGTATAACAGCCTGATAGGTTCCCGCGCCCGGAAGTCAAGGGGAAGGGACCGAGAGTGAGTGGCAACTCATGAACGTGAAGGAGAATGGCACAATGAATCAAGGCTGGTTTGGCCGCGTGAGGCGTCGTCTCGCTCCGCCTTGAACGATCATGAACTCATACAGCCGGCACTCCAATGCCCCGTTGAAGAGGGGAATGCGTTTAGATGGTGTCAGCCCAATCAGCTTCGACAGTCGGGCATCGCCAGTCAACACATAGGCACGCCATCCGGCGAAGCGTTGCTTCAGCCAATCGCCCAGCTTGGGGTAAAACGATTCCAGTTTGTCTGCCCGGCTGAGGCGGACTCCATAAGGTGGATTGATGATCATCACACCTGTGTCTGCCGGCGCTTCCAGGTTTAGAATATCGCTTTGCTTTAGTCGGACATCTATCGACACTCCAGCGCCTTGAAACATCCGCTGCGCAACCTTCACCATAGCCGGATCCCGGTCGGAGGCATAAATGGTGGACGGCACCTGAGCCACGTGTTTGGCTTGCGCCGATTCTCGAAGGTGGTTCCACAATGGTGCGTCGTGAAGGAGTAATCGTTCAAAACCAAAGTTGCGTGAGATGCCCGGCGCGATCTGGCGAGCCATGAGGGCAGCTTCGAGAGGGATTGTTCCGCTCCCACACATGGGATCGAGCAGCACATCGTTCGCAGTCCAGCCGGCGAGCTGGAGAATTCCCGCCGCCAGGTTTTCTCTGAGGGGTGCTTCGATCGAGCCCACCCGATAGCCACGTTTGAACAGCGGCTCTCCGGAGGTATCCACATAAAACGTGACGGTGTTCTGGTCCAGAAAGGCGTCGAGCTTGATGTCCGGCCGTTCCGTATCGACGTTGGGGCGCCCCTGTTTGGCCTTGGCAAACTTATCGCAGACGGCATCTTTGATACGGAGAGTCAGGAAGTCCAGGCTGGGGAGGGGACATCGACGGGCGCTCACCTTCACCTTGATCGTCTGAGCGGGCGTGAACCAGTCAGGCCAGGCGAGCCCATAGGCAGCGTGGTAGACATCGGCTTCTGTTTTGTAGGGACTCTGGCCCACTTCCCACAGGACACGACTGGCGATGTGCGTGTTGAGATTGACCCGGTACATGGTCGACCAGGACGCGTTGAAGCCAACGCCGCCTTCTGTCTTGGTCGTTGTGGGCACGCCAAAGCTCTGAAGCTCTGTCTCAAGCACGCCTTCAAGCCCGCGAGGACAAGGTGCAAAGAAGCGATGGTTTGTGCTATCCATTTTGCTTGCCGGGGATAGCTGATTCAGAGGCCACCTGATGAATTATTGCAGCGCCTGCGGAAAGCCGGTCATTCAAAAAGTTCCGCCAGGCGATAACCTGCCTCGGTTTGTGTGCGACACCTGCCAGGCTATTCATTACCATAATCCGAAGATCGTCGCGGGCTGTATTCCTGAATGGGAAGATCACATCCTCCTCTGCCGTCGGGCCATTGAACCTCGACTTGGACTCTGGACCTATCCAGCCGGCTTTATGGAGCTCGGTGAGGGCACCGAACAGGCGGCGATGCGGGAGACGCTTGAGGAGGCGCAGGCGAAAGTGACCATTACGCAGCTCCATTCCGTATTGAGCCTGCCTCGTATTGGACAGGTCTACATGACCTTTATCGGCCGTCTTCAGACCAAGCAGTTCAGCGCAGGGTTTGAAAGCCTGGATGTGCAGCTCTTTCCCCACCACGCAATCCCCTGGGAGGAGATCGCCTTTCCAGTGGTGGAGACCGCCTTGCGTCATTATGTCGAGGATGCGGCACGGGGAACGTTTCAGCTGCATGTCGAAGATGTCCTGGGGACTATCAACTGACCGAGGTTTTTCAGGAGCGAAGCGCACTCTGGGGCACGATCGCGAGGATATCGACGAGCTGTTCCGTGCGGTCGATCGCATAGAAAATCCGCCATTCCCCTACGGCATACTTGCAGAGTCCAGGAAGGTCATCCGCGATCGATTCATGACGCAGGTTGTCGACATTGGAAGCCAGCCACTTGGATTTGTCGAAGAGTCGTTGAGCCATGGCCTTGTCAATTGCGGCGAGGTCTTGTGCAGTGCTGGGGCAAAAGGTGAGGCGGTACCAGGGCATGGGTTTTACCAGCGAAGGCCGATTCGCTTGGCTATGTCTTCTCCAGAGAGCCGGTCACTGCTCACTAATGACTGCTTGAGTCGGGCTCTGAGTGAATCGCCGAGTTGGAGGCCAAGGTCGGGATCTCCGATCAACTCGCGAATCCGATCGTCCACGAGGCCCTGGACCAATTCTTTCAATTGTTCCATCGACAACGACGAGAGCTCCATGGAACGAGAATACGGGCTAGGATGGACGGAATGCAACAGATCCGGTCGCAAGACGGCGGCGGGCTTGGACTCGATCAAAGGCTGTATGCGCTGAACATGGGTGATGCGAAGCACGGTGAATGCCAACTCCCGCTGGCCAGCCTGCCGGATACACCGGCGTTCTAGCTGAGGGGAACCCTGTTTGCTTTTAGAAAAGGATGACCGATCTCGTCAAACGTGGGGAATAGTCTGTTGCTGACAGCTGAGTGATCTGCTTCACGTCTTTGGTAGCGTGCCTTTTGGAACGATGAGAGCCTGTCCTACTGCTACGGAGAGCTGTTCGAGCACCCGCTTAAGCCGTTCTTGTTCAGCAGGTGTTACGGCTAAGAATTCGACACCGATACCTTGTGATCCGGACCAGCGGACGGCTCCCCTGCTAATATGGATGGGGGTAGGTTCGCCGGGTAGTTCAATGAGTAATTCCACCTGCATGCCGGTAAAGGACTGGACGACGCTTTCTAGCCGGCAGCCTTTCAGCGAGAGATCCTTCACGGACGCGTTGTATCGAAGTTTGTCTCTCTGCACCAACGTGCTGGGGATTGCTACCGGAAACCGCGGGAATTTACGGGTGACCATCGAGTGTCCTTATGTCGCGTGGCAGATTCATTGGCCTATCTGCGAAGCATGAGACGTTGCTCTTTGCCTGTCGAGCCGATCGACGTCATAGCTAGTTGTAGCTAATGAGGTATTAGGCATCAGGTTATGTGGCTGGAGGCAACTTGTCAACGAAAAGACTGATCTGAGCAGAGGTGATTGCGTTCAGAACGAACGGGGTGTCGATGAGATTCGCCTGTCAGGGAACGTTACCAGCGATAGCCCCAATATCCGTAGTGTCGAGGACCCCAAAAGGGGCGGTCAAAGGGTGACACATACATCCCAGAACTTCCAAAATGAAGTCCAAATCCCAACCCGAGGGGATAGCCATAGGAGTAAGGGTAGGAATACGGGATTGGGACAATGCTCGTGGTGGGCCGTTCTACAAGCTGTCGTTGTAAATCCGCCGTCGCGGTTGATTGTCGATCGAGCTGGTTCTTGAGTTGACTGACTGCCCCCTCTTGGGCCTGGAGCTTCCCTTCAAGCTCAGCGATTTTTTTCTGCTGTGCTTCCATGAAGGCGTTCACGCAACGGGTCTGCACGTCGCCTGTGTAATTAGAACACTCCCATGGTATTTGGAGAGTTTCAGCGATGGTCGGGAAGGGGAAGAGGCCACAGGCGACAGTCCCAGCCAACACCAAGGCTCGTGACCACCGATCTCGGAAGGTTTTCCGCTTCATGTTCCCCTCCAATGCGGCTATTTGTAGAGTACCATGCGAATTGTTCCTTGACCAGATGGTCCGAGGACATTTGAATACACGTTTCCTCGATCGAGCGGTGTACATGGGCGCATTTGATTTTAAAGGAAGGAGACTCCTACAATGGCTCGATTGGGAGACCGTGGCTATAGGATTTGATGCATGCCTACGAGACGTCCCTCCAACAAGAAAAAACCTGGCAAGTCCGTTCTGCCCGAGCGTTCTGCTAAGCGTCGATTTCAACTGAGGCTTCTGAAGTGGTATGGGGAATATGGCCGGGATTTACCCTGGCGGAAAACCTCAGACCCGTATCATATCCTCGTCTCAGAGGTGATGCTTCAGCAGACCCAAGTTGATCGGGTGATCCCTAAGTACCACGAGTTTTTAAAACGTTATCCGAGTTTCGAAGACTTGGCAGAGGCTCCGGTCGCCGATGTCAAGAAGACCTGGTATCCCCTTGGGTATAACATTCGCCCGGAACGGCTGCACGGGATCGCGTGCGAAACGGTGGAACGGTACGGGGGAAAACTCCCCAACGATGCTGGCGAGTTGCTCTCGTTCAAGGGGATCGGGCGATATACTGCCGGGGCAATTCGCTCCTTTGCGTTCAATGAAGATGCGCCCATTCTGGACACGAACGTGATCCGTGTCTTGCACAGGGTGTTTGTCGCTGAAGGTGATCCTAAGGCACAGAAGACGATACTATGGGAATTGTCGGAAACCTTGATCCCGCGTGGGAAAGGATATGACTTTAATCAGGCGATTATGGACTTTGGCGCGACGGTATGCACGGCTCGTGATCCCTATTGTCTCCTGTGTCCGATGAAGTCGTTCTGTAAGACATATCCGTTCAGTCCGACGACTCGTGAACGGTAGTAGGCTGATCATGCAAGTCATTGAAGTGGCAGCAGGGCTCATCCACCGTGACGGTCGCTATTTAATCGCCCGTCGAAAACCTGGTGTCCACTTGGCAGGTTTCTGGGAGTTTCCTGGGGGGAAACGGGAAATGGGCGAATCGCTCACGGAGTGTTTGCAACGAGAGCTGTTTGAAGAGCTGAGTGTTCGCATCGACCAACCTATTCCGTATCGGGTCATTCGGCACGACTATTTGGATCAAATCATCGAGTTACATTTTTTTCTATGTGCCATTGAACAGGGGGAACCCGTGCCTATCGGTTGTGAAGAAATCCGCTGGGTCTATCCTGAAGATTTCACGGAGTTTACCTTCCCGCCGGCAGACTACGCGGTTATCGACGCTTTGCGGCGTGATGCATTCGGAGTTTCACCATGAAGGTGGTGCTTGATATCGAAACCGTCCAAGCTCCTCGTGAAGAATGGGCACGTTTGGCGGGGAAGGCGCCGATGAGCAGTGAATCTCCCCAAGCGGACGAGGGGTATGACCTCTTTGCCGCAGGTGCGGCAGAAGAACGCCGGCACGCAGAGGATGAGCTGTACGCCAAGTCGGCGTTCGATGGGACGTTCAGCCGCATCGTCTGTATCGGCCTGCTGGAATTTTCTGATCAGATGGAAGCTCGCAGCGCCGTCGCTTGGTTCGGGGCGAACGAACGCGAGCTGCTCCGCCAATTCTGGGCGAGGCTAGCCCAGGACCGTCCTGCCTTATTCATCACACACAACGGACTTGGCTTTGATCTACCCTTCATCAAGAAGCGGTCGATCATCAATCAAGTAAAACCCAGCCTCGATATCAACCTTGCGAAGTTCCGTACCGAACCGGTCTATGACACGATGGCCATCTGGAGTAATTGGGACACGAGGGGCTGGGTCAAGCTTGATGTATTGGCCCGAGCATTACAGGTCGACACGAAGTCGGGTAGTGGGGAACAAGTCGCCGAAATGTGGGAGAAAAGGCAGGGTCGTGAGCTTGCGCAGTACTGTCTGCAAGATACCTATGTGACCTATGCTTGCTACAGCCGCATGAACTTTCGTCAACCCCTGTCCAGAGAGGTTGTTCTGCTGCAGCCTGAGCTCTGCGACGTCGATTAGATCGATCAGTTGATCACCGAGTCTGATACGCTTCCGCCGATTTCTTTTTTGGGGCTGAGCGGGCGGCTGTCTTGCTGGTCTTCATAGCTTTCACTTCTTCCGCTCGTTGACGGAGTTCTTGTTTCATCCACATTACTTCCTTCTTCAGCATTGCGATCTCGGAATCTTTGCGTTTGTTAGCTTCTCGCGCTTCACGGACCTCATCCAGCTTCTTGTTGAGTAGTTCATCGGTACTTAATTGAGGAGTTCCTGCATCGGTCCGGCGCTGAGCCGGAAACTCTTGGGGGTCTAGTAAGGCGGAAGCTTCCTGCGGCGCTGCTGCTTCCGTGACCGATGGGTCTAGTGTCGGCGCAGCGGCTGGTACCAGCGGAGCAGCCTGTGTTGCAGAAGCTGGGAGAGGCTTTGGTGCCCCTGCTGTTAGCCGCGAACCAGGCGTCCCTGCTTTGGCGAGGGGCTGGTAATCGATGACCATCGTCATGGCTCCACTCCCCAGAGCGACGAAGGAAGGAGCTTTTTCAAGACGCGCGGCAGAACTAGGATTGAACCCCGAGGCCTTCCTGTTTAGAGATGGAGAGATTGTCAAATGGATTGATTCTTTATGGACATAGAGGGTGCCCGCTGTGGGTTCAGTGCCTGACCCTGCCGACGGAGACACCTTGAAACCGACAATCTGCTCCGGTTTCGCTTGTGATAAGCCTTGGGCTAGCAGGGGAGCAAGAAACTCGGCGTCTTCGTCGCTGAATACTCTCATCGGCTTGCTGCCACTGGCGGGCATGTTGCCTGACATTT
>ERZ1292633.89-Hain-H41-02um-R1-89-length-125212-cov-9_pt2 | contig 88907 bp, 114 predicted proteins | sample MGYA00564406_ERZ1292633 | MGnify/ENA primary metagenome ERZ1292633 (study PRJEB36523, sample SAMEA6512639) | groundwater metagenome | collected 2019-01-08 | study: AquaDiva: Metagenomics assemblies of 32 groundwater samples
TGGTTTTTGTTACATATAGTAACCTGTAGAAGTTTAGAGTATTAATCACTAATTCGTAATAGTCGCTTTACAGCTCCTTTACTCATTGAGCACTCTGACACTTCTCCGTAGGCGTTTGGTTTTTGTTACATATAGTAACCTGTAGAAGTTTAGAGTATTAATCACTAATTCTGAAGGGTCGCTTTCGCTCCCTTCATCATTGAGCACTCTGACACTTCTCCGTTATCCACCACTTGAATCCTTTTTCACTTCTGTGTCGCCAAGGATAGCATATTACGGCTGGACGTTCTAGTTTAACTAATATAATATACTGTAGCTTGAGATTGTATTGGTTAGACAAAAAAGGAGATTACGATGGTTATGACCCTTCAAGATGTTTTTGATGTACAAAAAACGTACGTCAGAAACCTAGAGAAAGAGTTTCCACTACCACTTGAAACCATACCAGCCTGGAGTATCGTCCGCGCACTCTGGCCCGACATAAAGGAGCTTTCGGAAGAAAATGGCTACCGTCGTTTTCGCATCAGGATGGCACCGCTCGCTAATCTGCTTGGTGCTATCTTGTGTGGCGATCATAATGTCGAATTTCATACCGCCGGGGGTGTCCTCCAGACACTAACACTCATTGGTATGTGTTCGGCTGTTACGAGCCAATTCCAACCTGGGTACGCCCTGGCCAAAATTAAGCCAGAAGTTGCTTTTAAAGGAACCGTCCCCGTCGGGGCTTACATAATCATGTCTGCGAAGAAACAATCCGAGCGCGGGCCAGTGGTCATCTTTGAACTGATGGCAGAAGTGGAAGGGGGTCAAGAATTATTCTCGACACCCCGCTACCTCACCATGTTTAAAATCCCCGACGCGGCCTAGGACTTTATCCACCCGAGCGATCACCTGATCTGCTCGGGTGATTTGTTTATATGCACACTACCCTTTCTTGCAATATGTAAGTGCCTCTGCTATATTGTTCGTGTATGCGAACTTCTCCTGTAGCGAAGAAGACCGTTTCGGCCACCAAAGAAGACTACGTACGTGCGATTTACTTACTGCAAGAATGTGGTGAGGCACCAGGGATTCTACAAATCGCTGGACGTCTCAATCTCAGTAAATCAACTGTATCTGAGCGCATCAAGGAACTAACGGCAGAGGGTCTGACACTTTCCAAACCCTACTCAACTATTTCGCTTACTAAAGAGGGTGTGGCCCTTGGGAAAAAGATGACCTACAAACACCGACTGATTGAAGTTTTCTTACACCAAACACTTAAGCTTCCGAGGGACAAAGTGCACAAAGAAGCAGAACGGCTCGAACACGCGTTTTCTGACGAAGCTATCGAACATTTGGATTCATTTTTGAAACACCCAACCCACGACCCGCACGGTTCACCCATAACTTATTAATAGAAAACCAAAACACATATGACACACACTAATTTGTTACAAGCCTTAGGCTGGAAAAAAGGTCTCGGTGGAGACGAAATGGCAGGTTTAAAAAGTCTGCCAGAAGTACATAAATCAATTCCAATTCCAGGACATTATTCACCATGGCGGAAGATGCTGGCATTTGCTGGTCCAGGGTTTCTTGTCGCTGTTGGCTATATGGATCCGGGAAACTGGGCGACGGACCTTGCTGGTGGAGCAAAATTTGGTTACACACTCCTTACTGTTATTCTTATTTCAAACTTCTTTGCGATGCTCTTGCAGCACCTTGCTCTTAAACTTGGTATCGTCACTGGTAGAGACTTGGCACAAATGTGTCGAGAGAATTTTTCAAAACCAACTGCTATTTTCCTTTGGCTTATGGCTGAAGTGATGATTATCGCTTGCGACTTAGCTGAGTTACTTGGTTCAGCAGTAGCCCTCTACTTGCTCTTTAACATTCCGATTATTTACGGCGTGTTAATTACTGCACTGGACGTGCTGATTATTTTAGTTCTTCAAAACAAGGGCTTCCGTTACCTAGAGGCATTCATTATTACTCTTATTGCAACGATCGCAGTTATCTTTTTGGGTGAAATTATTATTTCTGCACCGGCGCTTGCACCTGTCCTGGCTGGATTTATTCCTACGACACAAGTGGTCTTCAATCCTGAAATGCTCTACATTGCTATCGGTATATTAGGCGCAACAGTGATGCCTCACAATCTCTACCTACACTCAGCGATTGTACAAACTCGAAACTATGAGGAAACACCAAAAGGCAAGAAAGAAGCAATTAAGTTTGCGACTATAGATTCTACTTTCGCCCTTACCTTAGCGCTCTTTGTAAACGCAGCCATCCTAATTGTTTCTGCTGCCACCTTCCACTTTAGTGGTTATCAAGAAGTTGCTGACATTGAGGAGGCTTACAAACTTCTCTCACCACTTTTGGGCGTTAGCTTTGCTAGTATCTTGTTTGCCGTTGCGCTCCTTGCCTCAGGACAAAATTCCACTATCACGGGTACATTGGCTGGCCAGATAATCATGGAAGGTTTTATCAACCTTAAGATTAAACCGTGGCTTCGTCGAATGATAACTCGTCTTATTGCCATCGTACCAGCTGTATTCTTCATAGCTATCTATGGTTCAGATAGCGTAACAGACCTTCTTATTTTTAGTCAGGTTGTATTAAGTCTTCAATTATCGTTTGCAGTATTTCCGCTTCTTTTCTTCACTGGCAGCAAGAGGATAATGGGTGAGTTTGCCAACTCAAAAATACTCAATGTGGTCGCTTGGATAATCGGAGTTATCATAGCGTCCCTAAACCTCTGGCTTCTATCGAACATCTTCTTCTCGTAATAACATAAGACACTCCAAAGGAAAACCACCGTATTCGTACGGTTGTTTTATTTTGGTTACTTCTTTCTAATCGCACTAGCCACTGTCTTCACCAGATTGGGCGTCATAACGGACGGAATCACTTCATTAACTGTCGGTCTCTTCACCAACGAAGCAATTTTTTTGGCCGCTTCGAGCTTCATATCCTCTGTGATTTCTGTGACACCACTATCAAGGGCGCCACGGAAGATACCTGGAAACGCCAGTGAGTTATTGATTTGATTAGGAAAGTCAGAGCGACCAGTCGCTATCACCGCGGCACCAGCCCGCTTAGCGTCCTGCGGCATAATCTCTGGAATCGGGTTAGCCAAGGCAAAGACAATTGGTTTTTCAGTCATTACCTCAATATGCGCCCGAGCAATCGTACCTGGCCCTGACACGCCGATAATCACATCTGCACCAGCGACGACCTGTATCAAATCTCCTTTTTGCTCTCTGGGGTTGGTTACTTGGGACAACTCGCGTTTGTAGCCAGGAAGTGCTGCCCGACCAACCACCAGCGCGCCTTTGGAGTCTGTCACAATCACATCTTTAATACCGGCTTTCAAAAGCAAGAGAGTAATCGCCCGACCGGCCGCTCCCGCTCCCACCACGACCACTTTCAGATTTTCTAATTTCTTTTTAACCACCTTAGAAGCATTAATAAGACCAGCCAATACCACGATTGCGGTGCCGTGCTGATCGTCGTGCATCACGGGAATATTAAGCTCTGCCTTGAGACGATTCTCAATATAAAAACAATTTGGTGCGGCAATATCTTCTAGGTTAATCCCGCCAAACCCAGGCGCAATCGCTTTTATAATTTTGATGATTTCTTCTGGGTCTTGGGTGTCAAGTACAATCGGAAAAGCATCCACGTTTGCCATCTCTTTAAAGATCGCGCACTTACCTTCCATTACTGGTAAAGCCCCTAGCGCACCCAAGTTGCCAAGCCCTAACACGGCTGATCCGTCACTGATTACCGCTACTGTATTACGCTTAATTGTATACTCACGCGCATCTTGTGGCTTTTTAAAAAGATGTAGTGACACCGCTCCTACTCCTGGCGTATACATCGTGCTCCAATCATCGCGCGTTTTGAGACTTCCTCTACTTACTACTTCTAACTTTCCTTTAAGTTTTTTGTGCAGCTCAAGCGCCATTTTATTAAAATCTTTTTTAATGGTTTTTGCGGCTATCTTTTTTGGTGTTGCCATAGGATTATTAGTATACGTTACTTGAAAGTCAGCATCAAAAAATCCCAGCTACCGTGGTAGTGGGATTAGGAGGGTGGTGGGGGCGCTGTCGCGCCCCCACCCTTCCCTTAATTACTTCTTCTTGCCGCGTAACGGCTGCTGTCCGCCGCCATTGCCCCGGCCTCCGTTCTTGGTGGCATAGGTGCGTTGGCGGTCGAGTTCAGCCCGCTCACGCTTCTTCTTTTCCGAGACCGCCCGTTTGGCCGGGCCGTCGCTATTGAGACGAACGACGTTCACGGCCTCGAAGCCATCGAGGAAGGTAGCGGCTGCCTCATGACCTGCATCGGTCAGTGCCCACCGAACCTGCTTACGCAGATTATCAGTGAGCTCCAACTGATACTTGGTGAAGAAGTCGACGAGCACATTGAGTGCCATCTTGTCTTTCACCACCGGCACGAGCCGAAGGGCGCCGGCAATAATACCGTGAAGCCGCCTGATGTCACGCTCCAGTGACAGATCGAAGGAGCTAATCTGCTCCTCGAACTGCTCGACCCGCAGGTGGGCCATTTGCTTCTGCGTGAGCGGCACGGTCGAAACCTTACCCTTCACAACAGACAGCAAGTGAACCGAGCCATCGAACTGAAACAGTTCGATGGAAGCGTCTGGCTCGCATTGCAGCAGAGCTGCACCAGTCGTTTTGTCACTTATAAGTGTTTGGAAGCCCTGACCGCGAATGCCCATCCAGGCAGTCACATCAGCATCGGGGCGACGGGTCATGTTTTTCGGCGTCGAAACATCGACGAAGATTAACGAGATGAAATCGTCGTCCGGCCGCGGCGCGTCGAACACCTTGAACGAGCGACCGTTCACTGGTTCAATCACGGTGAGTGAGCTGCGCATCAGCTTGCCCGAGACGAATCGGGCATGCTGCCAACGTGTGTTCACGCCGATAAAACCGGCAGAGTCAACCCGCAGATGCGGCGGAGCAATCCGCGATGGATTGTTCGGCATCGGCGAGCCGATGCTCATGAGAATACCAGCCGAGAGGCCGGTAAGCGGATTGAAATTGTACAAATATGCCATGAGGAAACTCCCTAACTGGCGATTTTCGTGCAAACACCATGTCTGCACTACCTTTTAAATGATAGCATATTTTATGTATAAAGTCAAGTGTTTACCGCCTTATTTTAAGGCTTGTTTTCCTGGTACAATGCTCTCATGCGACTCTCTGACCGGCTTAAGACTCACTTTCGAATCGATGTCACTCATGAAAAAGCGCTCAAGCGCCTCGGTATCGAAACGGTATCAGACCTACTCTATCACTTACCCGCTCGCTACGAGGACATCACTGACGTCCAGTCGGTCGGTGGACTGGAAAAAGGCCAGGACGCGATTGTGTATGGTCAGCTTTCAGGATTAAAAACCCGCAAAGCTTGGAAAAGCAAAATGCCGATTGCGGAAGGTTACATCGAAGACGGTTCGGCCAAAATTAAAGTGATGTGGTTTAACCAACCCTACTTGGCCAAGATGTATAGCAATGGTATGTATGTGAAATTGGCGGGAAAGGTGGCTGGCACAGCCAGCACACTCTATCTTTCCAACCCCGAAGTGGAACCGCTTGATGCTCTTCCCATCGACCGTCATGATTCCATTTTTAAGGACACTGAAGGTTACGACGATACCCTCTATCCCGTCTACCGCGAGACCAAGGGTGTGACCAGCAAGTGGTTTTACCACACGGTACTTAAATGTATTGAAAAAGGTATTTTGGACGATGTGCATGATCCGATTCCAAGCGACATCATAAAAAAATACAATTTGCCGGAATTAAAGAGCGCATTTCGCTTCATTCACAACCCCAGGAAAGCCAGTGACGCCGCCGCCGCCCGCAAACGGTTCGCGTTTGAAGAAGTATTTTATATTCAAATCAAAAAAGCGCAGGAACGCGCCGCCGTGAGTGCAGCCAGTACCTACACTTTTAACACCTCTCCCGAGCACGCCAAGGCATTTGTAGAACGCTTCCCTTTCCCATTAACTATTGCTCAAGACAACGTCATTAAAACTATCCTCAACGACTTCTCAGGTAACCACGCAATGAGTCGACTCCTTGAAGGTGATGTTGGTTCGGGAAAGACGGCGGTCGCCGCCACCACCGCCTACGCCGTTGCCACCTCTCGTCCACCCGAAGGACTCGGGAAGAAACTAGAGTTTGGAAACCTTCAGGTGGCCTATATGGCGCCGACAGAAATCCTAGCCAAACAGCATTTCGAAAGTTTTATTGAGTACTTTAGACATCTCCCGATTCAAATTGGTTTGATAACTGGTAGTGGCTGCCAGAAGTTTCCTTCCAAAACCAATCCCGATAAACCAACTAATATTTCTAAAGCACAACTTTTGAAATGGGTCGCTAACGGTGAAGTGCCGATTTTAATTGGTACTCATGCCCTTATATATAAATCGGTGGAATTTAAACACTTGGCATACGTTATCATCGACGAACAGCACCGCTTTGGTACCAATCAACGCAAAAAGTTAGCGAAGAAAGACGCCCGTATGCCACACCTGCTCTCAATGACCGCTACCCCGATTCCCCGCACGCTCGCTCTCACCATCTATGGTGATCTGGATATTTCGTTATTGGACGAAATGCCGAAGGGTCGCAAGCCAGTCATTACCAAAATCGTTACCCCAACACAGGTTGATGAGATGTACGAGCATGTGAAAAGCGAACTTAAGGCCGGGCGCCAAGCCTATGTGATTTGTCCACGCATTGACGAACCAGATCCTGACAAACAAATGGCGGTAAACTCAAAGAGTGTGCTAGCGGAAGCAGCTCGCTTGAAAAAAGACATTTTTAAAGACAGTCGTATCGCCCCACTGCATGGCAAAATGACACCGAAAGAAAAAGATGATGTGATGTTACGCTTTAACAATCACGAGATTGATGTATTGGTTGCAACCTCAGTGGTGGAAGTGGGCGTAAACGTCCCTAATGCCACCAACATCATTATCGAAGGAGCAGAACGCTTTGGTTTGGCACAGTTGCACCAACTGCGGGGCCGAGTCTTGCGCGGGACACACCAGCCATACTGCTTTGCCGTGACGCAGAGTAAGAGTGAAAAAACGCGCGATCGGCTGAAGGCACTTTCGACAGCCAAAAATGGTTTTGAATTGGCTGAGTATGACCTGCAGTTCCGTGGCAGTGGTGAACTCTACGGCGCCAAACAGTCTGGCCTGACAGACCTTGGTATGGAAGCAATTAAAAATCTCAAGCTGGTAGAAGCCGCCCGCAATGAAGCTCGCGCCCTAGTTCAACAACACTCTGACCTTAGTCAGCTATTCCCACTAATTCACGAGCGGGTGGAGAAAATTGGTGAGGCCCTCCATCTGGAGTAATAACGTTTGAACAAGACTTCTAATTGACAAAGCTGTCCGATAGATTAAGGTAAGAGTAGAAACAGCCAGAGGATAAAACCATGGACTCTAGTTCATTTGAGATTATTGAGCTGCCTGGCACAAAGATAGATATTCTTGACGGACTAGACACCTGCGGCCTCGGGGTTGTGAATGTATCTAGTCTTGGAAGCGTGGATATTCCCGCCTTCAACAAGAAGTACCTACTTTACCGAGCCGCTGCAAAACAGCAAGCCAATCAAATTCCCATCAACACTATTTGTGTTCCCGACGACGCAGAAATCTCCAGTGCAATGATTGTCTTCGGCTGCGTCCAGTGCGGAAAAGAGGAATTCGTTCGTGAGAGTCTGGAGCTACAGCTTGAGTTCAAATCAAGACGGGGACTTTATGGGGTAAGCACCAACATCGTTATCCTCGGACCTTATCCTGAATTACCAGAAGGGAGATTATATATTCCTTCTGAGGAAAGAATTCAGTAGCGAGTGAAGCGGCGGAGGCCCTAGGGCGTCCGCCGCTCAATAATTGACAGCTTTGAAAAAGGCTGTATTTTTATAGCGGATTGAACGCAAAAAGGACGGGACATGCTCAGAACTAAATACGCCATCGAAATTGAAAACAACAACTTTCACTTCATTGAGGCCGAGGCCTCAGAATTGCCCGGACTCGACAATGCAATATTAGTTGAGTTCACCGACACTAGGAACGGTGACCGAAGAAAACTCCTGGCCGCTGTGATTCATTTACCTCATCAATACTTGGTCCAAGACCACAGTAACTGGGTAGGCTATCCGATTGCATCGACCGGCGGCAAGATAAAGGTGAGTTTTTCATTCCTTATCCACGCTGGAGGAAAGTATCTTTTTGCATTTTTCACTAGCCAGTCACTGGGCGGTGAGGTACTGAGTCGCCTCCACGGCCTCGGTGCCTACGAGTAAATGCGTTGCCTTACGGCGCCCTTTTGGGCGCCGTTTCTTTTATTGACACAGCGAAGATTTGGCGCTATTTTATGTGTCGCATAAATAACACGAAGGGTATGTGTAATGGGTTCTTTGACGCCTCAACTGGTACTGACGGTACCCAAAATTGTTCTCACCGCTCTGGCCGCTGACAAAAATGGCTGCATCACCGTTTTGGTTGATAATGAAGGTGATCCCCAGCTACCAAGTGGACTGAACCTCCGGCCTTTGTTTTTAGTTCCATCTACCGTGAAGCTCCTAAAAAACGAACGGCGGAACGTTTTTCAAATCCCGAAGAACTGCACGCAGATCACGATCGAGACGACCAATGGCCGCTCGATTGGAAGAAGCCGAACCTACTTTCTTTGTTTATGCGTGATTGCCACAACAACAGAGGGTGAGGTGGTCTGGCACTGTGACGCTGGTCCTAAAAAAGCAAGTTGAGGGCGGCGCCTAGGCGCCTCCCTCACCCCGCTACTGCGGCGACACTTGAGGTGTCGCTCTTTTTGTATATAAAAGTAAGTGGCCGCCAGTTTGAGCTAGCGGCCAATGAATCATTACGCGGATTCACGCGAGAAATTAGATCACCTCCCTTCAGAGAATGGTCTCGATGACGGCGGCGGACTGCAGGAGCCATAAGCGGAATGCAGTGCCAGGCGGCGGGCGAGATGGATACCATACGAGCATGGGCATTCTCCGTGGCAAGGGAAAGTGGTTGTACAAATAAATAAGACCCTGCCTATTCTTTTATACGCCCGATCACAAACAAACGCAACAGTCTACCTGTGTTTGTTTCAAGGTCGCAACTGCGGTATAGTTTCCCCACCAACCCACCCGTCCTTAGCTCAGTTGGTTAGAGCTCGGAGCTTATACCTCCGCGGTCCTTGGTTCGAGTCCAAGAGGACGGACATACTTTTGAATTTCATATACCTCCGCGGTCCTTGGTTCCACCACAAGGGTACTTCCGTTTTTATAGTCGACACCCGTCTTCTTAAAAACTAGGTCGAGTCCAAGAGGACGGACAAATTAAAAGCAGCGGGCTAGCCCGCTGCTTTTAATTTGTCTACACCAACACACTACTTGGATCACCGACGTCTTTGAAATGACCGTATTTTTCACGGAAGGCGTCTTTAATCTCGACTCCATGTTGTTTCAATAGAGCTTCATACTCTTCGCGTTCGAGAGTTTCTACCTCAGCCAATTTTTTAGAAATAGCATGCAAGGCATCCTTATGAGTAGTCAGAGCTTCCTTGGCCCTCTCCATTCCATCGGAAATAATGCGAGTTACTTCGTCGTCAATCAATTTGGCGACTTGCGGAGAATAACCCCTATCTTCAGAATATCCGCCGCCAATTAAACGCCCGCCCATGCCTTCGAAAGCAATCGGACCGAGTTTTTCACTCATGCCGTATTTAGTCACCATATCGCGCGCCATATTAGAGGCAACCTGCAAGTCATTTGACGGCCCCGTGGAGAGGTCATCAAAAATCATTTGTTCGGTCACATAACCACCGAGCGTCATCGCGATATCATCAAGAAATTCTTTCTTGGTATGCATGCGCCGATCTTGATCGGGCAACTTGAGAGTGTATCCAGCCGCACGGCCACGAGAAATAATCGAAATCTTCTGCACCGGGTCCGCATGTGGAAGAACGGAAGCGACAAGTGCATGCCCGACTTCGTGGTAGGCGGTCACTAATTTTTCATGCTTTGACAATACATGACTCTGGCGTTCTGGGCCGAGCATCACCTTTTCAATCGAACGAATAACATCAAACTGACTCACCTTCTTGCGCTCTTCGCGAGCGGCGAGAATTGCCGCTTCATTCATAAGTGAATAGAGGTCGGCACCGGAGAAGCCAGGTGTGCGTTGGGCCACGATATCAAAATTCACATCTTCTTGTAATGGTTTTGTGCGAGCGTGTATCTTTAGAATTTCTTCCCGGTCTTTGCGGTCAGGCAGATCAATTGTAACCCTGCGGTCAAACCGTCCTGGGCGAAGTAGAGCTGGATCAAGTACATCAGGACGATTGGTCGCAGCCATAACAATCACTTTCGCGTTTGGTTCAAAGCCGTCCATCTCGACCAGAATTTGGTTTAGAGTTTGTTCGCGTTCGTCATTTCCACCTCCGACACCAGTACCGCGCACGCGGCCCACAGCGTCGATTTCATCCACAAAAATAATGGCTGGCGCGGATTTCTTCGCCATTGAAAAAAGGTCTCGTACGCGAGATGCACCCACTCCGACAAACATCTCGACAAACTCTGAACCAGAAATCGAGTAAAACGGTACCCCCGCCTCCCCCGCCACAGCGCGAGCGAGTAAAGTTTTTCCGGTACCAGGAGCACCCATCATCATCACTCCCTTAGGAATCTCCGCCCCGATATCAAGAAATTTTTTCGGGTTCTTGAGGAAATCAACAATCTCCTCGAGTTCACGCTTTGCTTCTTTGGCGCCAGCGACATCTTTGAAGGTCACTTTCTTGCTGCCATCATTTGGATCAGTCATGCGTGCCTTGCTAGAACCAAAATTGAGTGCTTGCATACCAGCCCCCTTCACACTGCGAGTGAAGAACCAAATCACCACTCCAAGAAATAGCAAAGGGAAAAGGAACGGGGCAAACTGGCCAAACCAATAGGCAAAGCCAGTCTCGCGTTGGACGTCGATTTTTATCTTGTTGATTTCGTCGGTAGTAACACCAAGATTCGTAAGCGATTCAGACACCGATGCGTCAACTTCACGCTTAGCGACTCCAGGGGTGCGAGTTTCATCAATGTAGTCTATCTCCAGCTCCGCACCACGCACGATGATGGTAGAGACTTCACCCGCCTTCACGCGTTGTACCACGTCAGTCAATGACACTTCTTCTGGCTTTACGTGTTTCTCGGTAAGGTAAGAAAAACCAGCCGTGACAAGGATGAGCAACATCACAGTAGTGAGCATGTTGTTCCAGAAATTGCCCGGTCCGAGCGGAACCTTCTTGCCTAAATCTTTAAGTTGCTCGGCCGGATCCTTCTTAGCCGGCGGAATTGGCGCCAACGGCTTCACAGGTTGAGACGCTGTCTCTTCTTTAGTTATTTGCACCTCAGCTTCAGAAACTGGCGTATTTTCCTTTAATTCGTCGTTTTTAATGGGATTGTTCATATGGACCGCATTATACCCGCACTACTAATTTTCACAATGCCGGCCAGCCATAGCCGGCGAACAAAGTTCGTTGTGAAAAATAGTGTGCGGGTATACAGAAATGCTTTGATTTTGCGAGTTCGAAGGTTAATATTTATCCATCACCTCCAACCACCAGGCTTTTGACCGCTCAACCACTGCCTTCACTTTTTCACTATTACGCTCAGTGCCACCAATTGAACCATCGCCCCAGACAACGAGTGCTCTTACGTCCATATTGTTAGTTAGCTTCTCCAAAGCTTCTCTCCGTGCACGCCTTCGGTTATTAAAAGCGAACAGTCCGCGACGTGATATCCGGTGTCGAAAGATTGTTGAGCATATTAAAGACTCGAACCAAGGAACTGTCTCCTCTTGATAGTTTTGACTGGTTAAAACAAGAACGTGGGTGAAGTCAATTTTTTTAATTGCTTCGCTGATGATATGTGGGTATGCCACACCTCCATCAAAGTATCTGTGACCATTTATAAACACTTTTCCTCGTGCAACACTGGGAAGCAAAATTGAAGCTCGAATTGATTCAAGCAGTTCCGTTTCTGAGGTGGGTTGTATTAGGAGGGGTCTAGCAGTAGAAAAATCGGAAACACCAATATGAAGTCGACTGGCTGAGTTAAAAATCTTGTTTAGACATAGGGGCTTGTTCGTCACTCCTTTTAGTACATCTACGATGTAATTAGTATCGACTGGAGCCCAAAATCGCCACCGATTCAAGAAGCGTTTGGAGCAACATTCATCATAAATAAGCGTTCCACCTTGATAAATATTTCCTCCCAAGAAGTAGGCAGCTGATGGAGCGCCCGAAGAGATTCCCACCACATCGTTAAAGACGTCCGTGTATCCAAGTTCCTCTAGTGCCAAACCCACTCCAACTGTGTACGCTCCTTTGATGAGTCCTCCATCGCAAATCATCAGAATCTTTAGCTGCTCGTGTGGTGCACCAGCGTCCAAGAGGCGCTTCTTTTCCTTTATGGCCGACACTACCGACCGATCGCCTTCGAGAATCATATTGCTGAAATGTTTAGTTACGACTATAGTAACATGTACCCATGACCACTTATCTTTCAAATAAAAAGGCGCATTTTGACTACGAGATTCTCAAAACCTATGAGGCGGGTATTTCGCTGCTTGGTCATGAGGTGAAATCGGTGCGAGCTAGTCGGGGCAAACTCGAGGGAGCCTTTGTGATTATTCGCGGGGGTGAAGCCTTTGTGGTGGGGCTGAATATCAATCTCTACCAACCAAAGAACCTCCTCAAGAAGCACGACCCCGAGCGCGCCCGCAAGCTACTACTATCAAAAAAGGAGCTAGCGGAAATCGAACAACAGACTGAAACGGCTGGTTTGACAGCTATCCCACTTAAGTTGTATAATTCCGGCCGACATATCAAGCTCGAAATAGCGGTAGTGAAAGGTAAGCGCAACTACGACAAGCGCCAAACTATTCAGTCCCGAGACGTAAAGCGTGATATCGAACGTACATTGAAAAATCAATAACTTGGTTGTTACAAGGTGGTACGTATGGCATGAGTGCCCTACGATGATTACCATTGTTGAAACTGGAGGGAAGTAAAATGTGCATCAGGAGAACCGTCACGTCGGGTGACCAAGGTGGTTTTGAAAAACGTTTCGTCGATACTGACGAAGCGCTTAGCGACTACGGGGATACTCGAAGTATCGCTGAATTAATCGCTGAGCAAAGCGACCCGAACAAATTCGAAGACGTGCTCGGTCTGACGGACAATGGAATTCGTTTCCAGCCAGCGTTAGATCTCGACGAAAATTTTGACGACCGACGCGCTGGCGAGCGGAGCTTTAAGCACCAGTCGCTCACCGCCGTGTTCGATTCTTCGAATCGGCATCGGTTCTGACACACTAGCGACAAGGGGGGCTTCAACTCCCCCCTTTCGCACCACCTTGTAGTAACTAAGTAAAAAACGTACACCATTCCCCGCTAGCATTTAAGTTTTTGAATGTTTACGGGGGATGCTAGGCATCGACGGTTGGTCGTGTCGGTTGTGTGCAGTGTCGAAAACTGGTAATCAATTCGTTAAAAGGTTCCAATCTGTACCTGCAAACAAAGCAGTACCAAGTCCTTACGCTAACGCGTTTGGATTCGCTCCCGCTTTCGCGTAACCGCGACCCAGCCGGAGTGATGCGAGTATCGTAAACGTCTCATACGCGATACCTCGTAGAATAGCCACGAGACTGTGGGAGGCATAGCCGTTGTCTATGATTCTCAAGCTTTGTAACAACTCGGAACGATAGTGTTTGGTTATCCTTATAGCTATCGAACTTAAAAAGCACTGGTGTACATAGCTGAAGTTCCAAGTGAAATTCGTTATGTACACCAATGCTGTCAAAGGATGACTACGCACTGTAGAAGCATAATCACACCCTGATTCGGACGCGGGTTCAATTCTCGCCATCTCCACAATATAGAAGTATATGGAACAACATGGAAGCTTACTCGCATGAGTAAGCTTTTTTGTTTTTGATATACTTAACAACATGGAACATGAAACATCGCACGACAGCGAAACTGCTGCACATGGGCAACAAGTAATTACAGCCTGCGCCCTTATTCATAAAAGTTTTGACGGCGTTGAGAAGATTTTTCTGCCGAAGCGGGCGGGCACAAAGAAATTCTTGCCCAGTGTTTACGAAATACCTGGTGGACACATTGACTATGGTGAAGATATCGTTGAAGGCTTAAAACGTGAAATTAAAGAAGAATTTGAGGTTGATATTGCAGTAGGAGAACCTTTTGCTTCATTCACCTATACAAATACCGTGAAAGGATCACATTCGGTTGAAGTTATATACTTTGGTACTTTTATCTCACCAATTGAAGATATTAAGATTCATCCTGATGACCACTCAGAATATGGTTGGTTTGCGGAAAATGAACTTGAAAAAGTAATGACTGAAAACAAGCGTGGAGACGACCCTGAAATTATGGCCCTAAAAAGGGCCTTCGAATTACTAAACGGTAGTCAATTAAATTTGGGTTAAACTTATCGCCACAAATCAACTATCTTCAAGAAATTTGAACGCTACGTTTCAATAAATCAGGTGGCACTAGGCCTAATAAGAACTCCAAGTGTCTCGCGATTTTTCCATATTAGATACAGGTTGATTATCAGCATGAGGTTACCGAGGGATGCGCCTCCTGTCAGTAACCCGCCGTCAAGTATTAAATGAAAACCAACTACATTGAGAGTTATCGGCAATTCCAACAATGCGCTCAACGCTTCCCGCCTGGTCCAAAGTGCGACCAAAGCAATGATGTGAACCACGGCCATCATGAAGCTAATGTAGATAACGTCATTGAGCATCTCTATGAACGCAAAAGCTCGGTCAGTGTTATATAGATCTCGGGTTGCTTCTCCCAACAATCCAGTTATTCCAACAACTGGCAAAATAAGGATGAGTGAAAAGAGAACTTTAATAATAATATGTGAATATTTTTTCATATACTAGTATTTTAACAACCAATCACTTCCACTACAATCCACCGCCTCCAAGAAACTCGACCTTAAATTTCTATCAGACTAATTTAGTCTACTGCAGGTATTTTTCGATGTCGGCTATCGTGCCGCCGACCTTCTTTCCTGGATTGAGGATATTGTGTGGATCGTAAATGTCTTTAATCTTTTTAAAGACATCAGCAATCTCTTTACCATAGAAGGACTCGAGGAACGGTGTACGGATAATGCCGTCGCTATGGTCAGCGCTAATACTTCCACCTAAACTTTTTACAAGAGCAAACACATCTTCCATTAGGCCGATAATTTCATCCATCGGCTTACCGTTTCTCCAATCGAACACTGGCACAATGCGGAGCGAACCATCGCCAATATGTCCGTGGAAGCCGTAGTGTTTGGTGCGCTTTTCGAGAATCGGAAGCAGACCGGTGACAAACTCCCCGATACTAGCGGGTGGCACGATCACGTCTTCGATACAAGGAAAGGCGCGGTGACCCTCTTCGTTATGGTCACGCATTAAGAGGAATGAATTACGGCGCACCTGCCAAGCTGAAGCTTCATCCTCACGATCTATAATCATTGATACATGGAAGCCTGCAGCAAGGAGTTCCTTGAAACAGGCTTCGGTCACTACATGGGTTTCTTCGTGTGTCGCTTCAGAGAACTGCATCAGGATAAAAAGCTCGGAACCTTCCTTAACATACGGAAGCAAACGATTGGCGTGTTCACTTAGATGTTCACGGGCTTTAGCGAAGGTATTTTTATCAAAAGTCTCTAGACTTTCGGCATTGTGGTGGAGTCCCGACTGCACAACTTCGTTTAGCTCGGTTAGTGATGTAGCCGACACCACCAAGAGTTCGGTGTGTTCAGGAATAGGTACCAATTTAAGGGTAGCTTTAGTAATAATACCAAGCGTGCCTTGCGACCCAGCAAATAATGGTACGGCGTTGAAAGTATTGCCTCTTAGGACTTTATCAAAACGATAGCCAGCCGCGGCTTTCTTGATCTTGGAGTGTAGCGTACGCAACTTTTCACTGTGAGTTTGAGTCAGAGCCAAAAGATCTTTTTCTTCTTTTGTGCTGACCAGGCTTAACTCTTTTTCAGCAATAGTGTGTACGGTGCCATCGGCGTAGACTACTTCCATACTAATGACGTTATCTCCAGTAGCGCCGCCGCGCAGACTTTTTTCACCGGAAGCATTGTTACCAATCATGCCAGCGATTCCGCAGATGCGATGCGACGACGGATAGCCTGCAAACATCAGCCCGTGTTTTTTGGCTTCATCCTCAATATCACGGAAGTAGGCTCCCATTTCGGCGGTCGCTGTTTTAGCGACCGGGTCAACACTTACCTTCGTCATATACTTCGTCATGTCGATAATTGTGTCTTTTGTGAGTGATCCACCACTCATGCAGGTACCACCAGCTCTGACCGTCAACGCTACCGGCTCCCAGCCAGTCCGCCTAGCTTGTGCGTCTTTTACAATCTCTACTACTTCAGTGACAGAACGTGGGTAATAAACTCGTTTGGGAAGTAGCCTAAACCAGCTAATATCCCTAGCGTACTTCTCGAGTGTTTCAGCGTCATCTTTATATTCTAAAGATAATTGAGTTTTTTTCTGACTGGTAATTGCAAATACTACAATGGCAGCTACCAGACAAGTAAGTAGTGCTCCGACAAAAATAAACAAGACCATATACTTATAGTATAAAACTATTAGGTGCTCTTTTAAGTGATTATGCACTAAGGATGAGAAAGTGGCGGACAATCACCACAAAGGCATTTCCATTTTTCTAGTCGACTGAAGTCTCCCTAAAAATTAGGTCGGCCGACACTTTCTTAATGTCGATTAATCAAAACTCACTGTTGCTAACAAAGTATCGAAGGCTGAGTAAGTTAGATCTGATGTTTCATTATACTGGCCAACAAACACATACACTTTGTTCTTGTAGGTAGCAAGATAAATAGTCTGCTGATATAACCCATCTGCTTGATATCTTAGCGCCTTCAAACTATCAATCTCTACCTCTTCTGGCTCGGCTTTCTTTTGAGAAAACTGTGTTAGTCCGTCGTGCTTGACTGCCCACTCTTTGAGTCTGGTCATGCGATCGGCCTTGTCACTTGTAGTGGCCAGTTCTTCCTCTTCAAGGGTAAGGATAAACACGTTCAGGCCAGCTGGTGCTTCTCGCGCATCCTCGCTTTCTTTGTATTCGTTATATGCTTTGGTTGGCAGAATGATATAAGACTTATGAATCCCTGCCTGATTTTCTGGAGGTTCCACCAGTGTAAAAGCGTCTTCACCTTCTCTATAGGAAAACGAAATACCGTAGGCCTTATTGGTTACTAATTTTTCTACACCAGATTGTGCTCCGTCTTTACGATTAATATATAGCTGGTATCCCACTACTAAAGTGGCGACCAGAAGTACCGCTCCGATAATTGTAAGGGTTTGCTTATTGAGTTTTGTATTCATAACTATAGTGTATTTCTAAATGACGATTCTGACAAATTTGGGGTATACTGCCAGCCATGAAAGAATTTATGGTAAAACGTAGTAGCGCTGGTCTCGGACTTTACGCTGGCCGCGATTTTAAGAAGGGCGAATTAGTAATTGAGTACACGGGCGAAGTCATTAGCGACGAGGAGGCCCAACGGCGGGGTGGGCGTTATCTGTTCGAACTCAACGACCAATGGACTATTGACGGCAAAGGTCGCACTAATACAGCTCGCTACATCAACCACTCCTGTAAGCCAAACTGCCGGCCTGAATTAACTGATGATGAGAAGCAGGTTTTTATCTATGCCAAAAAAACTATAAACCAAGGAGACGAACTTACTTATAATTATGGTAAGTACTACTTTGATATGATGTTTAAAAAGTCTGGTTGCCGCTGCGAATCTTGTCTTAAACAAACTACCCTTAGGTAGAGGTGGCTGTGGTCTGAGCTTCGGCAGCCACTTCTTCTGCGGTCCGAGGAATACTGCCAGCTGAGGTGGTGCTAGCAGTCGTGCTCGCGGTTGGTGGTGGTGTGCTAGGAGCAATCGTACTTGGATCAGCTGGCACTAAGCCCCCGTCTGGTAGCTGATCCTTGACTGACGTAGAGATGACTTTCTCCCCTCGTTCCTCGGCTTTTTTATTTCTTTCTTCTATCATAGTGACTACATCAATTTGACCTTTATCCGTAAGTCCTACTAACGCGGAACTACCGATACCAATCACCAACAATACTCCAATGACAATCAAGTGCTTTCTTGAACTTTTTTTTTCTAATTTTGTTCCAGCTAATGGCGTAGGAGCTTTCCGACTAGACGTTTCCTGTTCCCTGTCTTTTGTTTTATTAACTAATCGAACTTTCGACAGAGCAGCCCCTGCGCCGTCGCTTTTTTTAACCTGAGCACGAGAGACCCGTTTAATTGGTGCTTTTAATCCAGCATCAACAACAGCCCGAGGCGTGCGCTTACGCATGACACGCTTTTGTGTTTCAAGAACTTCTGTCTCACCGGAAGGGGACATGTTAGAAGATTGTAACATCCCGACGGTTTCAGTAATAGATGACTTTTGATTAGTTTTTGTTAACAGTCTGGGGATAGTAGCTAAATTATAAAATTCCTACTGTATTACGCCAGGCGTAAAGACTGTTATAATGCTCGCCATGCACAAAACATTTCTTCGTTTTTTCTTTTGGCCCAGCCTTATTTCTGTAGTGGCGTTTGTTTGGGTCGGTTTCTACTCAGGAGTCGAAGCTTTAATACTGGTACTAATTCTGTCAATTTTGGAAGTTACTCTTTCGTTTGATAATGCGGTAGTAAACGCTAAAGTACTTGAACGTATGAGTCCAATCTGGCAACGTCGCTTCCTGACTTGGGGAATTGCCGTGGCGGTATTTGGAACCAGATTTGTCTTGCCTATTATTATAGTTAGTGTTGCTACCTGGACTTCACCTTGGTTTATAACTGAACTAGCCTTCACCGAACCCACTGAGTACGGACACTTGCTTGAGGGTGTACATGGTTCAATCACCGCCTTTGGTGGAGTGTTCCTAATGATGGTGTCGCTAAAATACTTTTTTAATAAAGCGAAAGAACTACATTGGATAAACAGTATTGAACGTCGCCTCGTAAAGTGGGGGCACATCGAGGCTATCGAAATAGCTTTGGCACTCAGCCTTGTCACTGTCTTATCTTTTGTCACTCATTTCGACCAAGCAGCGGTTTTGGTGGCTGGCATTGTTGGGTTAGTACTATTTGTACTTATGGAAGGTCTGGCTGGTTCACTCTCAATTGAAAGTGGGGGCCTAGCCAAGAGCGGTCTTGCCCTTTTCGTTTACCTCAATGTGCTTGACTCTGCTTTTTCACTTGACGGTGTAGTTGGAGCCTTCGCCCTTACCACAAACCTCCTCATCATTGTGGTTGGTCTTGGTATCGGAGCCTACTTCGTACGATCACTTACTCTCTATTTTGTCGAACAAAAAACCCTCACCGAATTGGTGTATCTGGAACATGGCGCCCACTGGGCAATTCTTGGGCTCTCACTCGCCACGCTGGCTAATTTAGTTGTACACATCCCTGAGGTAGTAACTGGCCTAATTGGTCTCGTTTTTGTCGTTTTAGCCTACCGCTCGTCACTACGAGAAATGGCTCGCACTTCCTAGCAAATCCTATTGCAAACTAAGTGTAATGTGATACATTTTGACAATCTCTGGCGTGACTGTTATAAGTTAGCCATTATATTTATTTTTAAGACAACATAATTTGCGACCACAATACAACGGAAACCAAAAAGATACCCGAACGAGGATAAATCAAGCCATTAAGGCTCCGGAACTTCGTATCATCACCGCCTTGGGTGAAAATCTTGGAATCCTATCGCTCGCAGATGCCCTTAAAGCCGCCGAGGAACGTAAGCTCGACCTCATTGAGATTTCTCCTAAAGCTACTCCTCCGATTGCCAAGATCATGGACTACGGCAAGTACCGCTACGAAACTGGACGCAAAGCCCGTGAAGTAAAGGCCAAGAGTCATATCACTGAAACTAAAAGCGTACAGGTGAAGATAGGCACTGGTGATCACGATCAACAACTCAAAGCCAAAAAAACCGCTGAATGGCTTGAAGAAGGCCACCGAGTAAAAGTGGATCTTTTTCTCTGGGGTCGCTACAAGTACATGGAACCGGAATTCCTCAAAGAACGCCTTGAGCGGTTTCTAAAGATTATCCCGGCTGACTATAAAATCGCTGATCCGATGAAAAAAAGCCCAAAAGGCTGGACCACTACTTTAGAGCGAGTCGCAGCCAGCAAGAACAAAAAGCCAATTATTCTTCCTGAGACCCCTAAAGCTGAGAAAACCAAACCAAATGAACCTGAAAAAAAGATCTCAAAAAAGAAGTCCTTGGACGACTTGCTAGAGTCGGGGCTTATATAGGTACAATGGAAGGGCGCAATAGGGCGCCCTTTATTGTCCCTTGGAGCTTGATTAATATAAGTAAATAAGGTATATTTCTGCCACCTTTGCCAAACCCCTTTGGCAATGCCCGATCAAAACAAGGACGGCTTGAATCAACTATGAAAACTAATAAATCATTTACAAAACGTATTAAAGTGACCAAGAACGGTAAGCTCGTAGCGCGCAAGCCTGGCCAAAACCACTTTAATGCTCGCCAAACTGGCCAACAGCGTCTTCGCCGCAAGCGAACCCAGCTCCTAAATCTCAGCAAAAAAATAACGCGTCGTTTCCTCCCTGGAACTGGTGCTTAATTATTAATCAGTAAAGAAAAACTATGGCACGTGTAAAAGGAGGCCTCATGGCCCAAAAACGTCGACGTAACATGCTCGACGAAGTAAAGGGATACCGTATCCAACGCTCAAAGAAGAAGCGAGCCGCTCGTGAAGCGATGAACCATGCCTACACTTATGCCTTCGCACACCGCAAGGACAAAAAGGCTGATTTTCGTGCACTGTTTACTGTCCGCATCAACGCCGCACTTATGGCTCACGGTCTCAAGTACAGCCGTTTCATCAAGACTCTCAAAGATAAGGGCATTATCCTCGACCGCAAAATCCTCGCTACTCTAGCAGTAGAGAACCCCGAAGCCTTTGCTCGGGTGGTGGAAGCAGCTAAATAACCAGATCTCAAAAACCGCCGAGCCAGTTCCAAAGAACTGGCTCGGCGGTTTTAGTATTCCCCACTCATTGATCTGAACTCTGCCGCAACACGTTATACTGTGGGGGTAACACAGTACAACGTACTAAAAAGGCCACCTCGCGGTGGCCTTTTTAGTTTCAGTATTACTCTCAGGCTAGTAGTAGATTTTGTAGCATTTAGTTTGCTTGCTTTAAGGCTGTCTACTATTAGTGATCTACCCTCTGAATTTTCCCTTTACATGGAACTAGTTCATGTATTGGATTTGTTTCCCGTAGTTCGTTTACCAAGCAGTAAACTTTGAGTGGGTGTAACACAGTAGGTTTGGCCGAAGCCTCCCCTACCAACGTATGCGAGACGAATCCCTCATACGAAAGTTATTATAGTCCTTGCAGAATACTTAGCAAGAGAAAAATTTATTTATAAATCATTTTTGAAATAAGTAAATAGAGTTTTATTTTCACACTTGCTCACTTCGCAGATAGCTATATTTCACAACATTATTCTGACAGTCCTGCGACTGTTTATACTTTAATCGCAGTTAAAATAAATAAAACACTTTTCTTTATGAAGAGTTATACATATACATATGTGCATAGTGGTCGAATAACTCTGGGGATTATTGGGAGCTGTTTGGCTTTTGTTATACTTCTTATATGAAAACTGACTATATGGTAATCGGTCGAGTGAGGAACTCCGAAAATGTAAACCTACTAGTCGCTGGAATCGAGGCAAAAGGGTACAGCTGCTACAACTTCCTTAGCAAAGATACTGTCCCGGAATTTTCTCATCTTTCTAGAAGTGAACAAATGGAGATTTTAGAATCTCACTCTGATTTTTGGAATGACCCGCTTCATATACATCATTATGAAACTGATATGGATGGGCTTAAAAATGCTAAGGCTATTGTAATGCTCTTACCTGCCGGGCTAGCTGCTCACATGGAAGCAGGAGTAGCGTATGGTCTAGGTAAGAAACTTATACTCATTGGAGAACCAGAAAAAGCAGAGACACTATATCTAATGTTCGATGAGCGCTACACTGATATTCAATCTTTTCTAGAATCAATTTAGCACCATACTGGGACGTCTTAAATTGGATGAAGCCCAAGGCAGGCGAGGAAATATTTGTGAGCCGTACTCCTTGTGCGGTGAATAAATATTTCCGAAGACTAACGCGGGAATTCGCCGATTTTAGGCGTCCCTAAAAGTCTATTTCTATTTCGGCGTCTTCCTCTGGCGCAATCGCAGGTGCGCCGAGGTAGTCGCGCAGACGCTGGGTAAGAAAGAGGGACGAGCGTTCTTCGCCCATGGTGACGAAGATTTGTTTGGTCTTTGGTGACAACCCACCATGAACAAATTCTACGAGCTGATCACGGTCGGCGTGGCCAGAGTAACCACGTATGGTAGCCACCTTGGCTTTCACTTTTACCTTCATACCATCAATAAAGACTGACTTGGCGCCATCTTGCAATAGGCGTCCGATACTCCCAACAGTCTGATAACCCACTAGTAAAACGATGCAATTAGTGTCGTCTAAATATTCTTTTTCGTGGGCGCGAATCCGGCCGCCATGACTCATACCTGAACCAGCAATAATAATCTTTGGCCCGTCTACCCGCGCGATTTGTGACGAATCCTTTACCGTCTCGGTAAATTTGAGCCCATCAAACGCGTAAATATCGTCTCCCGCCTCAATTTGAGCTCGAACCTCTGGCTTCAAGAACGCCACCGATTTACGATACACTTCGGTCACCCGAATCGCTAGTGGCGAATCAAGAAATGTTTTAATTGACGCAATTTCCCCTGTCTCAATTAGGTTGTTGATTTCGAGCAACATGCCCTGGGTACGCTCTAGCGAAAAGGCAGGGATAATCAGCGTTCCCTTCTGGCGAATTGTTTCTTCGATATAGCCTTTTAACAGTTCGCTTCGCTCATTCACTTCTTCATGACTACGGTCACCATATACACTCTCCATCACCATATAGTCATAATTTTGAGGAATATGCGGCTTGCCAACTAGTGGCTGTGGCACATTGCCTAAGTCACCGGTAAAAACAATCTTTTTATCAGCCCGGGTGAGTTCGACAATGGCTGAGCCGAGAATGTGTCCAGCATCAAAAAGAGTCGCCGTTACGTTGTCGCCGATTTGAAACGCTTGCTCGTAGGCTTTAACTTCCCACTGCGTAAAAGCCTGATCTATGTCTGCTTGTTCGTAGATAGCCTCGCGCTGATCACGCTTGGCTTCCATTTGCATAATCTTTAGTGCATCCTCAAACATCAATCGCGCCAGTGCGCGGGTAGGTTCAGTAGAGTAAATCGTGCCAGCAAAACCATCGCGAACCAACTTAGGGATACGACCGATATGATCAGCATGAGCATGTGTCACCAAAAGAACGTCCGCTTTAACTGGACTATACACAAATGGCCGAGCGTTGATTTCGGCTGCAAATTTATCACCCTGCACCAAACCGCAGTCTACCAAGACTGCCAGCTTTCCCGTGTCGAGCATGAAGTTGGCACCAGTAACAGAGCCCACACCGCCATAGAATCCCAAGGTCGACATATAATTACATTCTTATCTTTATAGCTGCCACATAGCCCAGTAGCCCCCCGACAAATCCCACAATAATATCTTTAGCGGTTTCTGTCATATGAAAGCCTGGCTCAAATAAGCCAGCTTGCCACTCAAAAATTTCCCAGCCAACCATGAGTAAAAATAGGGTTGAAAACACCAAGAAGGTAGTTGGCTTAAGCGGGATATGTTTTAGAGAACAAATAGCATAGACACCGAGTACAACCAGTGCGCCGCCCCAAAGATGCATAATGCTATCAAACCAAGTGTAATACCAATATAGTGAAGTCGTAACCGCTAAGTTATGGACGGTCGCAAACATCCCCGAAATAAGTAAAAATATCCAAACAATAATAGGTGGCATGGACTAATAGTACACCACCTTTATGAGTCTAAAAACTAGCCGAAGGTGAAAGCGAAGATTTTTACGCCGGGGCTGTGGCGGAGTTCCAGGAGGTGTTCACCTGACTTATTATTCTTTATAAGCTTGTATAAGCGACTAGCCTTGATGGGGGCGAGACCGGCGGGCGCGTCAGCGCCCGCCTGCAGTTCCACCTGTTTACCGTCTTGCCACACCTCAATCGTGCCCCCTGACTCAGATTCAGCCACGATATACACTTCCTTGGCGTTGTAGCGATATTGCAAAACGGCTCCGCTTTCAGCTTCAGCGTATTCTCCAGTAATGTTCCAGCTGCCGCCGAGATAAAGCTGGTCTGATTTAAGATTACTAGGCAATATGAATGTTTGGACCCCGGACTGGCCAGGTGTTCCATTGGCCAGTAGTTCATTTCGAAGAGAACCAAAATACGTTTCAGGGCTGCGGGCGGAGGTCTTCTCTTCAATAATTCCGCTCGCCGCCAAATCTTCGCCCAACTCCACAGCCGTACTTAAGACCTCCGCCCGTTCCTTTAACAGCTCTTTGATCTTTTCTTCTGTCTCTTCATACCCTCCTTCTCCAATATGATCGTAGACAATATTGCCATTTATATCAATCAGATATTTTCGTGGCCAGTATTTGTTGCCGAGAGCGTTCCAAGTCGCATAGTCATTGTCTAGTACGACTGGAAACTTGATGCCAAATTCCTCAAACGCCTTCTCAACATTTGCCTTATCTTTCTCAAATGCAAATTCTGGTGTATGAATTCCAATCACAATCAGTCCGTCGTCTTTGTACTTTTCATACCAAGCATTCACATACGGAAATGTTCGCTGACAGTTGATACAACTGTACGTCATAATGTCGAGCAAAATTACTTGTTTGCCCACGTAGTCAGCGATTTTAATCGGTTGGTCATTTGTGTTTACAAACCCTGACGGATTCTGAATTTCAACAAAAGGTACGCCTTTATCTTTAGAAAACATTTCAGTGGCAGTCGAAGTCGTCGCTGGCCTACTCCCATCTGAAACGACTACAAAAGCTCCGATGGTCAGAAGACCTACCAAAACTCCTCCAATTAAATACTCAGCTTTCATAGACTATATTTTTTCTAGTAACTTCTGTTCAACTTTTGTGATGTCGAAGTAACCGTTATCAAGAATGAAGGTCGAGAAATTTTTGTCCAGTCCCAATATAATCATGATACCTAGTACAATGAACAAAACCCCTAAACCTCGTTTCAGCCATCCGTTAGGATTTGAAAATCCAGAAAGCTTACTCGCAAAACGTTCACCCAGAATCGCAATTAGAAGAAGAACCAACGACAGACCAAACACGTACACGAGCAAGTAAAGTGAGCCCAGCGCAAAGCTGGCCGGTAAGACTGAAGCCAAAATAACGAAGTAGGTTGGTGAACAGGTAGAAAACACCGGCCCGAGCGCAGCGCCGATAATCACATCGCCCCAGACGCTTTTCTTTTGATGACCGCTACCTAGTAGCTTATTTGAGTTTATAGTCGCTTTAGATAGTCCTGGGATACTCTCCCAAACTTTTGGCAAAAGCAAGGTGATGCCAAAAAATACCAAAATACCGCCCGAGAGATAGGTCCAAAAACTTTGTGGTATAGAAATAAAAGCAGTTGATGCTTTTAGTAAAAACGTGAAGAGAATAATCGACGCCCCGAGCGAAGCCACTACGATATACGGGGTGGCTTTACTACGGCCAGAGGCGGATGATCCTATCACGACAGGCAATAGCGGGAGAATGCATGGCGCAAGCACCGTGAGCACACCCGCTATAAATGCTATCGCGAGAAAAGTCATACTTACTTAAGGTTCTTTACTACATCTTCAAGAGTAGCTCCTCCACTCCACTTAGAAATCTGATTTCCAGCCTTATCAACCTGTACGAGAGTGTGCTGCATAGTCACGCCATACTTTTGCTTAAGCTCTGCAGACTTGTCGTAGTCAACTTCTAGGATAGTTACGCCAGCTGGAATATCAGAGAGACTGGCCTTGATATCAGCATCAAGCGTACGACAAGTCGGGCACCAAGACGCCTTAAAGAAAAGCACTACCTTGCCCTTTTCTGCCATGGCTAGCTTGGAGGCGTCGTACACTTCGTAACTTCCCTTACTCATCGTCGCTCCGTCTTTTTCCATCATGGCTCCGTCCTTATTTTCCATCGTTTTATTTGCCTCCATTTGTTTCTGCTCCATCATGGCCTTTTCCTCCATTGCCTTCTTTTCTGTCATCATTTTTTCTTCTTCCATCTCCTTTTGTTCCATCATCGCTCCTTCCTTTTGGTTACTGGTGTAAGCAAAGATGCCGCCGATAACAAGCACCGCCGCCACTGCTCCTACCACAACATTTGAATTCATACTTCTTTATTAGTTAATTTTAAAGTCCTCTATACTAGAAGTATAGAGGACTTTACATTGAATGTAAAGATAACTTTACATTAGTTTTTTGGGGATTATTCAAGATATGAACGAGTCAGTAGCTTTGCGATTACCATGACAGCGAGAGAAATCGCAATCCACGGATCGATAGCATGAGCAAAACCTTGCACGATAAGAGCTAGCATTAGTGCCCCGAGCCCAGAGAGATAGGCCACCCGCCCTGACTTCATCTTGAGTAGCACCTCACGCTCATCGTGGGCTACTTCTTTCATCACAAAACCGACCCAGGTCAGCATCAAGATAGACACTATGAGAAGCGCAGTCATCTCCCCCATCATCGGCATCCAAAACGGTACGAGGTCAGCCAGGGTAAGAAGGAAAAAGGCTAGGACTAGACCAACAATAATGTGAAGATAATTTTTATTCATACGCAATACTAAATAATTTCTCAACAGTCACCTTAAAGACTTCCGCCAACTTAAGTGCCAGCAGTACCGACGGGGTGTAATTCCCTCGTTCAATTGCGATAATGGTCTGGCGAGTAACACCGACTTTCTCAGCCAGCTCTTCCTGAGTCAAACCAGCCTTTGTACGATACTCATTGACACAATTTTTAATAATTTCTTCTTTCATGATTTACACCCATGATACCATGTATAGTCAACTTTACAAACATCTACTTCTTGTAGTTTCTGAATACTACGTACAACACATAGAGACTGCCAACAACACCGACAACAGCGAAGTCGATAATGTACTTGGTAAGAACATCGTGCCAGTAGGCACCCACAACAATCCCGATAAAAAGTGCAGTTATGCGTGCGACCGCCATCTGCCAAAAGTGAATATGAATCATAAATTATTTATTAGACACCCAGACCTTAAACAAATATAGACTGAGGACGAGACCGATAACAATAAAAATCACTGTATACTTAGCGAATAATTCTGGCCAAGTAGCTCCAACAGCGATACCGATTAGAAACACCGCCCACTTGAGCAGGCTCACCTGCCACCAGGTCAAAGTAGTTGTTTTAAAAATGTTCATACTAAATATAATTACATTCCTGATAAATCGTTCATCGGCATAACATCGATCCAGCCACCCGGAATACCGAAATGCGGATGGTCTTTATAAGCGTCAGCCACTATTTCTTGTGATTCCGCTTCTATAATCGAGACCAACATGACGTCGTTTTTAACATCGGCCACTTCTCCTTTCGTTACGCGCTTAGTCTTACCCGCGCCTGAAGTAGGGCCTGGTAGCTTACTACTATTCTTGGCCATCCAGGTGTTCCACTCGGCCATCATCTTTTCCTCATCAGCCTTTCGGACTGATTCATCAAGTTTCATCCACTCCTCAAGACTGGCCGCTGGTGCCATGTATAATACTAAAAATTTTTTCATATCATGATACTTACAATTGTATGCATACAGTATATCAATTTTATAACGTTTTAGTTATTTCTCCTTTTTAACTTTTTTCTTAGGGAGAGGTAGGCTGGCAGCCAAAGCTAGTAGTATATTTGGCAACTGTGAGAGCTTGGTTAGCTGGCTTTCCTCTACCAGATAATGAAGTTTGGCACCGTTATAGGGAGCGTCTTTATCACAGATTGACTCAAGTTCGATACTTGGCGGAAGAATTTTTACATAGAGTTGGTCGTCACACACCAGCGCTACCACCTTCCCGTCAGCATAAAGAGCGTACTCACCAAACATGGCCCGAGTAGTGAAGCGAGGGTCGTTACCAAGTTTCTTTTGTAGAAATTCTATGGTTTCTTTTTGGGTAGACATGACCCTAGTGTAACAAAGAAAAAGCGCCTCTAGCGAGACGCGCTTTCAAAGGAACCACAGACGCATGCCCCTGACGTGAAGTCTAGGTGGGCACCCTTTCCGCTTCGTGTCAGAAATCTCCGTATGAGTTCTCTTTACGTCCCGTGATTGCAGGCAGCCCTAATGCTTTGTATTCTGGAACATACGTGATGTGGTTCCATTTATAAGTATACTCCAAAATTTGAAAGTGGAAATGTGAATAAAACCGCCAGCTCAATGGGCTGGCGGTTTTATGTTTTTTTATTACTCGTTGGTACCGTCGAAGTTTACGTCGTAGAGGATTTTTTCTTGCGCCGTTACATACTTCATGATTTCTTCATCCTTAAACCAAATAGCGATTTCTCGCTCAGCTTCTTCTGGGGATTCTGACTGGTGTACCAGATTCCGTACAGCGCGATTCTCGTAGGTAGCATGGAAATATGAGTCTACTGTGTAGTCTCCACGAATTGTTCCTACGTCTGAGGTGGCTGGTTCAGTAGTGCCGACAATTTTGGTGACGACTGATACGGCTTTGTTACCTTCTAGAATCATGGCTACTACTGGTGCGGCTGTCATGTAGCGGACAATCGTGCGGATGATGTCTTTTCCGTACTCGACTGGTTCCTTAGTGATTTCCTTGCCTTGGGCAGTGAGTTCAGCCACAATCCCCTCTCCCTTACGTTGATACCAAGCATCGTCCTTATTGTAGTGAGTGAGAAGCTGAGCCTCGGTCGGTACAATCATTTTCATGGCCGAAATCTTGAGGCCAGTGTTTTCAAAACGCTTAACAACCTCACCAACCAGACTGCGCTGGACGGTATCTGGCTTTAATAGGACTAAAGAACGCTCTTGGTGTGGAAGTTTACCCATATCTTTAAAGTTAAATTACGCGCGCAGTATAGCAAAAAGACCAGAAAACACAACGTGTTTACCGATTTTTTTACTCTACTTTGGCTTAGTGAGAATCACTGGCCCCCCAGCGGTAATCGCAACGGTATGTTCAAAGTGGGCGCTCCAACTTTCGTCCTCCGTATAAACTGAGTAACCATCACCTTCATCATCAAAAAACACCTCTTTGCCACCCACGTTTACAATTGGCTCGATCGCGTAAACGTGTCCGACTTCAATCAGAGGACCAGTACCGGCTTTTCCAAAGTTGGGAATAGTTGGCTCTTCATGGACGGCGTAGCCGACGCCGTGGCCACACAGCACTTCAACGATTGAGAAACCGCGTGACTCTACGAGTGTCTGAATGGCGTGACTGATGTCGCCAATATGATTGCCGGGCTTGGCTTGTTTGATACCAAGCGCCAACGCTTCTTTGGTAACTTCAATTAGTCGCCTAGCTTCATCGGAAATTTCTCCAACTCCAACAGTAATACCAGAATCGACAATCAGTCCCTTGTACGCTATGGACATGTCTAGATTAACGGTATCGCCTGGCTTCAAAATAACATCTTCACTGGGGACGCCGTGTTGTACACAATCATTAACAGAGACACAGATGGCAGCTGGATAAGGTGTGTCCGCAAAAGTTGGGTGGTATCCTAAAAGAACTGGCTCGACTTCATACTTTTCCACCAGCTCCATAGCCATATCATCAATATCAAGCGTGGTCATCCCTGGCTTCAAAGCCTCTCCCAATTCACGGAGAATACGACCGAGGATACCACCTCCGGCTTTTAGTATTTCAATCTCTTCCAGACTCTTCTTGGTAATCATGTTAGGTAAGTTTAAGCGCCGCTAAAATTTGTTGATGTACACCGTCGATGGTATCCATACCGTTAATATCGTGAACAATGATGTCGGGACGGGCACGGTAGTAGTCGAGCACTGGGAGAGTGTCTTCACGGTACCAGCGCAAGCGTTCCTCAATCGACTCGGCCGTATCATCCGCGCGAGCGCGCACTTCCATACGTGTCCGCACCACCTCTTCTGGAGTTTCTAGATTAATCACGTGAATATCGTTTCGTTCAAAGAACGTGAAAGCATCGTCTAGTACCTGGGCCTGCGTCACCGTACGAGGAAAACCATCAATAAAAAGGTGGCTCTTGGTATCGAGCTGATCGAGCATGGCTTCGCCCCAAAGAATATGGGTCAGAAAATCTGGTTGCAGCATACCAGTATCAAGAGTGCGAGCGACTTTTTTTTCAGCAAAGGTTTCACTTTTTGCCGCCAGCGCCCGAAATCGACGACCAGTCTGAATGTCCACCACCCGCCGTACTGGATCCTTCTCCACCATTACCAGGTCGAGCCTCTCAATCTGGGTTCCCTTTCCACTTCCTTGTGGACCAATAAAAATTACTGTCAGTGCTTTCATTTTATGAGATAAGATAATTAAAAACTTGTTGCTTCACTTCTTCTGGTGTGAGGTTGCCGTCGATATCGATAAGAGTGCCTTTAGTGCGGAAAAATTCGATCGATTTGGCTGTATAGGTATGATATTCCTCCAGCCGCTTTTCTACTGATTTTGGTGAATCCACCACATCGCGGGCTCGTCTTTCGCTCCGCCGCCTCACTTCGTCGTCACTAATTTCAAGATGAAACACCACATAGGGACGATGGATCCAATGATGAATCTCGTCAAAGAGTTGCGCTTCATTTGGCTTTTTGGCTACTCCCTCAAACACAATCGCATCATCGATGTGTTCCGCAACCAGGGCGTGTGTCATCCAATAAGAAGCGGCCCACTCGGGCATAAGATAGCCACCTTCGTAGGTTTCCTTCATCTTTTCACCAAACGGAGTAGGTAGCTTCGCCGTGGCCCGTATCTTATCCCCGTTTGAGTATAGACTGCCGCCAAAGGCGTCAATCACATGCTTAGCCTGGGTACCTTTGCCAGAGGAGATTTTCCCCATGAAGACAATACTTTTGAACTTGGTTGAATAGTCCATGTGCCAGGAGAGAGTACCAGTTTTTTCTTCGTTAAGCAATATATATGGTATTCTAAACACTATGAAAAGAAAGCATATTATTACTATTTCTGGTAAACCAGGCAGCGGCAAATCCTCGACTGCCGACCGAGTGGCTGAGCTCTTAGGCTATACTCGACACTCTTCTGGCGACATGGTGCGTCGGGTGTTAGCAAAGGAAGGAATGAGTCTCGAAGAATATAACCGACGAGCCGAAGACGAACACGACCTCGATGACAAAGTCGATGAGGAACTACGTTCTCTTCGCACTACAAAAGACGTCGTGGTTGATTCTCGACTCGGTTTCTATTGGATTCCTGAATCATTTAAGGTGTACCTGGACTTAGATTTAGAAATTGCCACCGCCCGTATTTTCAAAGATGCTGTTAATAACAAAAAACGCAGTGTGGCAGGCGAAGGCGGCTCTTCACTACCAGATGTCGCTCGTAAGGTGAAGCTGCGGATGCAAGACGAACAGCAACGCTTTCGGGCTCTTTACGGTATCGACCCCTATAACACCCGAAACTTCGATCTAGTCATCGATACTTCTCGTCATGACCCTCAGTCGGTCGCCATTACTGTCTTCGACACCTACCGCGACTGGCTAGAAAGCGAAACCTGGGAACCAAAGCAAAGCTCGGTGCCGCTAGGATATTCGTTTAAGAATCAGTACTAAATGAATACAAAAAACCCGCTCTTTGGAGCGGATTTTTTCGAGCTGGTTGTCAGCAGGGGATTTTCCTCAAATTGCCTGAGATGCGAGGCGCGCGAAGCAAATTGTGCCGAGCCGTACTTAACGTACGGTGAGCGCCAATTTGACTGAAGCGCAACGAAACAGATTAGGTGATTTTAGGAAAATCTTAATACTCGCGGAGTGAAACTTGAGCGTCTAGTCGGCGGAGGAGGTCTAAGACCACATTCACCACAATCAGCACCGCCGTTCCACCAATAGCGAGGGCTGCAATACCAGTGAGTACTTGCATACCGACAGGTAGAACAGCTACGAAACCGAGGAAGATGGCTCCGACCAGAGTGAGGCGGGTTACGACGTTTCCGAGGTACTCAGCGGTGTGTGAACCAGGCCTGAGGCCTTGGATGAAGGCACCGTTTCGTTGCAAATTCTTAGCCATCGCATCCGGATCAAAAGTAACCGCCGTATAGAAGAAGGTAAAGAGGAAGACTAAAACGAAGTAGGTGATCCCATAGGCCAGTTGATTACTAATGAAGCCTGTTACTACTTCGTTGGCTCCAGCTACCCACGGTAGATTAAAAGCCGAGAGGATATTCAATACCATCTGAGGGAAGAGGATGATTGATAGGGCGAAGATGATAGGAATCACACCAGCCTGGTTGAGGCGCAACGGTATGTATGATGTACTTGAACCGTAGGTTTGGCCCCCACGACTCTGCTTGGCGTAAGTCACGGGCACTGGACGTTCCGCCTCAGTCATAAAGACGACCAAAAAGACAATCGTGAGCGCTACTAACACAAAACCGAGATAAAGCGGAAGTTGGGCTGGATCGTAAGTATAAGCCAACTGTCCAATCGTGGATGGGAAGCTCGCCACAATACCAGCAAAGATGATAATCGATAGTCCATTCCCGATGCCATACTCTGTGGCTAGTTCTCCAATCCACATCAACATAACTGAGCCAGCTACGATGAGGGTGACGTTGGCGATGAAGTCGAAAGTCGACAGACCGCTAATGACGCCTTGGCTTTGCAATAAAGTAAGGAAACCAAAACCCTGCAAGATCGCTAGCGGCAAGGTCAGCATGCGACTAAATTGAGTGAATTTGGCTCGTCCAGCTTCTCCTTCCTCGGTATACATACTCTTAAGAGCTGGTGACATCACAGTCAAAAGTTGCATGATGATTGAAGCCGTAATAAACGGACCAACCCCCAACATTACAATTGATAGATTCGCTAACCCACCGCCAGAGAATATATTAAGGAGCCCAAGAAACTGATTGTTCGCGAAAAATTGTTCCAGCACAGTTTGGTCGACTCCAGGAATTGGAATGGCTGCCAAAAGACGGAAGACGATCAGAGCCGCGAGGACAAAGAGAACTCGATTGCGGATGGCTGACTCGGTAACAATGATTTTTAATTTGTGAAGAAATGTCTGCATAGGCGTTATGCTATCGCTTATTTGACACTTCCGCCAGCCTTTTCAATCTTTGCTTTCGCGGTGGCTGACACCTGACAACCTTCTACGTTGATTTTCTTAGTGATTTCACCAGTGCCAAGAATCTTGACGACAGGTGCCTTTTTACGAACAGTAGTAATCAAACCTGCTACGACCAGCGTCTTGGGAGACACGGTAGCACCGTTTTCGAAGGTTGTTTCAAGCTTTACCAAATTTACTGGGACAGCGATAACACGCTCTTCGTTTACAGTCTGGGCCCGGTTCTTGCCATGACCACGAAGCTTGGGGATCTTCTTGATGAATTCGAGCATTTCTGAACGTGTGCTGTTACCAGCACGGGCTGTCTGTCCTTTGTGTCCGCGGCCAGACATCTTGCCACGCTTTCCGCCCCGCCCGATTCGCTTAGCAACTTTTTTCTGAGTTACTGGCTTAAGTTCATGAAGTTGCATATTACGCTTTCTTTAATTGCTTGAGCGCCTCGACTGCAGCGCGTGCGTTGTTAAGTTTATTTTTTGAGCGTGAAAAAATCTTCGCTGTCACATCTTTTACACCACCCATCTCTAGTACTGTACGCACTGATGAGCCAGCTACGAGTCCCCGACCTGGTGCCGGTTGAACCATTACTTCACTCGATGCATATTTGATGTGCACGTCGTGAGGAAGGTGACCGTCTTTGTTCATCGTAACAGTAATCATATTGCGTTTGGCATCACGGACGGCTTTTTCAATTGCCAACTGGGTATCGCCAGCTTTACCGATACCAACCCCGACTTTACCCTTCTTGTCACCAATAACCATCGCTACTGAAAAACTGAAGCGTCGGCCACCGGCCATAACACGAGTTACTCGACGGATACTGATAATTTTTTGTTCATACTCAGGACGCACGCGCTCAGGACGAGCCTGGCGACGAGGACGACGGTCGTTACGACCCCCGGTGCCGCGACGATCACCGCCACGTTGTGGACGGCGAGTTGCGGCGTCACCAGCTGGTGCATCGGTTGTAGTGGCCACTACGGGCACCACGGCTTCTGAAGTTGTAACTTCAGTTGTAGCTTCCGGCTGTTTTGTTTCTGACATAATTTTAAGTTGAATGTTTAATGTAGAAAGGGGAAAGTACTTGTACTTTTGACTGGAAATTTTAGACTTGCCTAAAACTTCAGTCCTCCCTCTCTTGCGGCATCCGCTAGCGCGGCGATAGATCCTTGGTATTTGTATCCACCACGGTCAAATACGACTTCAGTTAGCCCGAGCGTAGTTGCTTTTTTCGCAATTGCGGCTCCGACTACCTTGGCTCTTTCTACACCTGTTCCTTTCTCCTTACGAGAATCTACTGTGGCGAGTGTTTTCGCTACGGTATCATCTATGAGCTGCGCATAGATAGCAGTGTTGCTACGGAATACAGCGAGACGAGGCCGAGTAGCGGTACCAACAATCTTGGCGCGAAGGCGCTTGTGTCGCATCTCACGCATGTGGTTTTTGTATTGTGTCTTTTCCATATACAATGATTACGATTATGAGGCCTTCTTGCCTTGCTTACGGATAATGAATTCTCCACGGTAACGAATCCCTTTGCCTTTGTATGGCTCTGGTTTCTTCACCTTGCGAACATTGGCGGCAAATTGGTTTAATTCTTCGAGATCTGGTCCTTTAAGAGTGATGACACCCTTCACCACTTCAGCTGAAATAGCGCTTGGAATAGCGATAATCACTGGGTGTGAGAAACCGAGATTCATAAAGAGATCTGTGCCCTTTACTTCCGCTCGGAATCCTACTCCTTCAATTTCTAGAACTTTTTCAAAACCTTCTGTCACGCCTTTTACCATGTTGCGCACATGTGCCGCATAGGTACCCCAGAGCGCTTTAGCAAGATCAGTCTTGCCTGGTGTAAGGGTAAGGATATTCTCTTCAATTGTGAACGTAATATCGTTCCTCACTGCTCGACGCAAAGTTGTCTTTGGTCCCTTCACTTCAAGTACTCCGTCAACGATACTGATAGTAACGCCAGCTGGAATAGTGAGTGGTTGTTTTCCTAATCGAGACATAAATTACCAGATAATGAACAATTGCTCACCACCAACTTTCTTCTCCTTGGCTTCCACATTCGTAAGAATGCCAGCTGGAGTTGAAAGGATGAGGTGTCCTTGTCCAAATTTAATAGGGTGAATATCTGCGACCTTGGTGTACAAACGACGACCAGGCTTCGAGACACGCTTTACGCCGCGAATCTTGTGAGAGCCGTCCTCGTACTTAAGAGTGACTTCTAGGGTCTTGTCCTGTACGCGCTTTCCGTGTTCGGTAGCTGCTGTGATGTAACCAGCATCAACCAACTTCTTAGCCACGCTATGGCGAAGCTTTGAATACGGTACTGAAACAGTGCTCTTCTTCACTGCGCCAGCGTTTTTAAGGCGAATAATGAAATCGCCAATTGTATCTCCTACCATGATGATTTCTTAACGCCTGGTATGTGTCCTTCGTGTGCGAGTTCGCGGAAGCAAATTCGACACATATCGAAGTCACGCAAGTATCCGTGCTTTCGGCCGCAAAGCTTACAACGACGAACAACGCGTGACTTAAATTTTGGTGTACGTTCTGAACGCACAATCAAAGACTTTCGTGCCATTGTGTTTAATTATTGAGTTCAAAATGTACAATTTGAGTAAAGTTCGAGGAGCTTAGGAATTTTTCGAAAGAGACGTAGTCAATCTACGATGACTGAGGAAAATTCCGTAGCGACAAAGAAATTTGCCAAATTGTACATTTTTGATGAGGCCGTATCACCAAGAATTAGTGACGTGCCTCTTTATAAATCCGGCTTTATTCAAAGGAATATAGGCCTTCAACGGGTGGTTCGGAGGCCATACCCGTCGATGGCGCCAAGAATACCAGAAAGTATAAAAATAGCAAGCCCACACTACTAATTTTTAAGGGGTGTGGCTGTACCGTACCATCATAAACAAAAGCCCCGTACCAACATGAGAACGGAGCTCTTGTTGGCGCGAGGCTATTTACTTTTACTTAATGAACATAGGGATCCGCACGTCAACAGCAGGTGAGTCATTAAAATCGACTAAGGCCGATTCAGGACCATCCTTACCTTTCCGTACCATCATCATTTTTTCACCAGTCTTCGTAAGGAACGATGTTGCCGGAAAATAAAGCGTGTGTTCAAGCCAAGGCTTTTGCCACTCTTTAGGTTGCAATTGAAGCAGTGCCTCAGCCCCAGTAGCGTTCAAAGATATATCCTTGAACTGTTTGAAAATTTGCTGAACTGAAACACAAGCCGCTGGTACCAAAATGAGCTTATCGAAATCAAAATCCCACTCAGCACGCAGCTGACAATGGAAGGTTATGCCGACCTTGCCGGCTTCAATATGTCTGGTTGGCAAGATGAGAAGATTGATCGGTTTCGTGGTATCTACGACCGTACCGACCGAACGAAGCGTGGAATTATTCATGGTAAACCCCTTTATTTGAAGAACGCTGCTTTCCAATGCAAAATAAACATACCTTCATTGTTTATATGTGTCAATGTCATACGAGTACGAAAAACCCCAGGGTAATGCCTGGGGTTTTTCGTACCGTAATTATTTATTACGCAGTCTCTTCTTTTTTAAGTGGGAGTCCTATGTGTCGCAAAAGCGCTTCACATTCAGCCTTTGACTTTGCTGTAGTCACAAGGGTGATAGACATACCAAAAACATCTTTCAGTTCTTCATCGGCTGTTTCAGGGAAAATTGAATTTTCCTTGATACCAAGTGTGTAGTTGCCCATTTCATCAATAGAAGTCACCTTTAGGCCACGGAAGTCTCGCGTTTGCGGGAGTGCGAGGTGAATCAACTTATCGAGAAAGTGTAGTTTGCGAGCACCTCTAAGAGTTACTTGGTAACCAATAATTTCACCTTCGCGGAGCTTAAATGAAGCGATTGACTGCTTGGCTGGGCGGGGTGATGGCTTTTGTCCAGTGATTTTTGCCAAGCGATCTTGAATAAGAGCAATCTTAGCTTTGTCATCAACCCGACCAGTTCCAACTGACACTACCACCTTATCGATAGTTGGTGCCTGGTGAGGGTTTTTGTACCCGAAAGTACCCTTGAGCGCTTGGTATGCACTATTTAATTGAGCCTGTACTGTTTCCATACTCTTTTAGTTAAATTTTCTTTCCTGAAGCCTTTGAGATGCGAACCTTTTTCCGCTTATCTCCTTCACCTTCCATCATGTAGCCGGCGCGGACGGTTTTATCACCTTCCATGAGAGATACATTCGAAACGTGAATTGGCATACTCTTTTCAATAATTTGTCCTTGTGAACGTGAGCGCTTATTCTTTTGGTGACGCTTAGCCACATTCACTCCTTCGATTACTACCTGATCGGTTTCTTTAAGAGTCAGCAGGATAGTTCCTGTCTTACCCTTATCCTTACCGGCAATTACCTTAACGGTATCTCCTTGTTTAATTTTCATAGGCTATACAACTTCGGGTGCTAATGAAACGATTTTTTGGTATCCCGCTTCTGCGATTTCACGTGGGATTGGTCCGAAGACACGGTTTGCCTTTGGTTCCTTCTTAGCCTTGTCGATAATCACTACGGCGTTATCGTCGAAGCTTACGTAAGAACCATCCTTACGACGATATGGCTTTCGTTGACGTACAACGACGGCATATACCACGTCCTTCTTCTTAATTGACTTACGTGGTTCTGCTGTTTGTACCGCCAGCACGACCATTTCTCCTAGTTCAGCGTAGCGTTTCTTTGAGCCGCCAAGAACTTTAAATACTCGTCCGATCTTACCGCCTGAGTTGTCGGTAATCTTTACGATTGTCTGTGGTTGAATCATACGCTTACTTAATTACGAGCTCAAAACTTTTGCGTTTTGAGATCGGGCGAACCTCTTTGATTTCGACCTGTTGTCCGACTTGGGCAGTATTTCCTTTATCATGCACCAAATATTTTTTGGTTAGGCGTTGGAACTTCTTGTATTTTGGATGCTTCACGTATCGCTCTACCGCTACCGTAATGGTGTCGGTCATCTTTGAGGAGACGACCTTTCCGCGGAGCACGCGCCCGTTACTTGTTTGTTCGGTACTCATACTTATTTAGTTGCGTTATTACTGTGGCGGGTTCGAAGCTCAGTCAGGGCACGTGCAGTATCTTTTTTCGCAGTGTGGATAGCCTCAGCTTTGCGACTGAACGCATCCTTAAACCGTTCTCCTTGTACTGTCTTTCTGGCAGTAGAAACAAGCTCGGCAAGTTCCGCATCTGACTTCTTTTTGATGTCTTCCATCTTTGTCATAAGCGCTAAGATTACTTTGCACGTGAGTCTAAACGACGCACGAACTTTCCTTTGACTGGTAATTTTGCAGTGGCTTTTCGGAATGCTTCACGAGCAATATCTTCTGTTACACCGCTAACTTCAAACAGAACACGGTCTGGTCGAACTTCGAACACAAAGTGGTCTGGGTCTCCCTTACCTTTACCCATCGGTACTTCAGCCGCTTTTTTGGTAATCGGACGATCGGGAAAGATACGAATCCAGACTCGGCCAGTTTTGCCTGTCGTACGAGAAATCACTCGCCTGGCGGCTTCAATTTGGTTTGACTTTACGCGTGAGCCAGTAATGGCCATAAGACCATACTCTCCGTAAGCGACAGTTACGCCACGAGTGTCTGGGCGCTGACGGCGCTCTTCACTAATGCGATTAGTCTGCCACTTGCGGTGCTTAACTTTTTTAGGAAACAACATAGCGATTACTTAGTTGGACGGTTAGTACGTGGTGCTCGTGCCTCACGTGATTGGCTACCTCCGCGGGTAGATTGTTCTTGTTTGCCAGTTGTTCGGTCAGTGAAGACTTCACCACGGTAAATCCAAACTTTGATGCCGATTACTCCGTATGGAAGATTGGCTTCTACTCGAGCGAAGTCGATGTCAGCCCGAAGAGTTTGGAGAGGAACACGTCCTTTCTTTAATTCTTCTCGTCTTGCCATATCAGCTCCGCCCAGGCGGCCAGCCAGTGACATCCGGACGCCTTCGACGTCGCGGTTAGCCATTACCTTTTCGGCTGTTTGCTTCATTACTCGACGGAAGGTCATACGTTTTTCTAGTCCTTCAGCGATCATTTGCCCAACGATTCGAGCTGATGATTCTGGGGAACGGATTTCTTCGATATCAATCTTGAGACCGAGTTTAGCCGACATCTTCTGTGAACGAAGGAAGAGATCTAGCTCTTTCTTAAGGGCTGTAATACCGTCGCCACTGCGGCCGATAATAAGTCCTGGTTTGGCGGTTTTGATAATAAGGCGAATTTCTTTGTCGCTCCGTTCGATCTCGATAGTGTCTACCGCCATACCCTTAAGACGAGTCTTGAGGTGCTTGCGCAGAGCAGCGTCGACCCGAAGGTATTCGCGAAACTTTTTTGGATCGGTGGTAAACCAACGACTTCTCCAGTCGCGATTCACGCCAATGCGTTGAATATATGGATGTGCTACGTGTGTCATAATTATTTTACGCTTAGCTCAACCGTGATGTGGCTGTTACGCTTGTTAATACGTGAGGCAGAACCGCGAGCGCGAGGCATTGAGCGCTTGAGGACTGTCCCTTTATCGACAGCAACTGTCTTGATAAAGAGTTTTGCAGTATCGGCTCCTTGCTGCTTAGCGTTAGCGACAGCAGATTCGATAACTTTTGCAAAAGGTCCGGCCGCCCGCTTATCTACGAAACGTAGAGTAGCAAGAGCATCTGCGACTTTCTTACCGCGCACCAGATCAGCTAGTAAGCGAACCTTACGAGGTGACTGACGATAATCTTTGAGAATGGCTTTCATAATGATTATTTCTTCTTAGCTGGACTAGCAGTTGTGGTCTTGGCCGCTTTAGCGGTGGCAATATCCGCCGCCTTCTTCTTCTGGTCAAGTTCCTTCTGCATCTTACCTCCGTGACGCCAGAATTTCTTGGTTGGTGAGAACTCACCGAGTTTGTGACCTACCATTTCTTCCGCGACTAGCACATCGACATGGTCTTTACCGTTGTGAACGCCGAAGGTGAATCCGACCATTTCTGGAGAGATAGTAGAGCGGCGAGCCCAAGTCTTTATTACAGCACTCTCGCCGGCTTTTTTCCCGGCTATCTTTTTGAGAAGCTTTTCGTCTACATACGGTCCTTTATACAATGATCGTGACATATTTGCGTACAAACAGGTCTGTAGCGGCGAGCTTCTTCGTCGTTACGGTTTTGTCCGGCGTCACGGTACGCTTGTACCGCTCCTTGAACAAAACCTAGACTTCTCGAATCTCATCCACCACAGCCAGTTTTATCTAGAAATTGCTAGAGTTAGTTTATAACCCGCGTGCAGCAGGCTCATTTCATACAGAAACAAGCCGCGCAGTGGCGGCTGATTGAGAGTTCCTTATAAAGACAGGTAACGGCCGGCCTTAGTAGGAACTCCCAGTCCTTTATTTTGTTGATTGTGTCGGTCCCAAATAGATAGTTAGGACCGACTCGCGACAAAGGTTGGAACCCGAAGAGAATACCAGAATGGCCAAAAAAGTCAATTTTTTTGCGGCGGGCTTCGCCTCCGCCGTAAACCTTGACTTTTTAAATTAGCATGCTAGTATCGGCGCACGAGTTCCCCGTTCTTCAACCTTGGAGAGTTTCCATGAATAATCAAGATCATCTGCCGCAAAAGACTTTCGGCTTCATGCTGGCTGCTATGGTCGGTATAACTGTCACTGGCATCTCATATACTATCGGCAACAAAGCTGGGTTCGGGGCTTTCCTCCTCACCGACGAAGTGCTTAACGACATCAAGGGTTACGACAATGTGATGGAGGCGTTCCTACTGAGCGCCGTCTGGCAGATTACATCCTTTATGCTTATGCTCTTAATTCCGAAGTGGTTCATCTACCAGGACAAGAGCCAGAAGCTTTGGTACAGCTTGTTCATTTACTGGCTGCTGCCCTTCGTCGTTTGGTTCAGTCTGGACGACCCAGCTCGTTTCCTCGCCTTCTCACTCATTGCCACCATGGTGTGGCTGGAGAAGATTTTGGACCGGTTAGCATAGTCGGTCACTCGCAAATAAAATCGCAACGGCTGCGGCGACTCTCCCTGGGGAGCCGCCGCAGCCGAGTCCTCTATTTTCCGCCTTACCGCCTTAGGTAACGGCGGATTTTTTGTGATAATCTAAATTTATTATGCCTAAACCCCGCGGACGCGAACATTCTTCCCTGACTGAAACTGCGCAAGCGGTGGTGTATGAACTAAAGAAAATCCCTGGCATCAAAATGATTGCGCCTGGAGAAATTCGTTCGAACAAAAGAAGTGCCAGTGGGCGGTACGTGACCGCGAGTTACACTCCTGGTGGTTTTGGACTTCTCATCTCCGGCCAAAGTATCCAAAAAGTCGCGGTCCATAAGGACCGCGACCCCAAGGAAATTTTTGCTGAATTGAAAACGATGAAGCGACTGGTTCACATCACTTTTAAAGAACGCGAACGAAAACCTGGGATTTAGAAATATAAATGAGCCGCCCTTCGGGCGGCTCATTTATATTTAGCAGGTTAATGCTATTTACCTGATCGCATTAATTTACCAGGTTTGCGTCTCGCTACAATGAGTTTGTTGGAGTATTTCTTTGGTGAGCGAGTCTTTTGACCCTTACCTGTCGGTCGTCCTTGTTTGGTACGACTACGACGGTGTCCGCGAGGGGACTTACCTTCACCACCTCCATGTGGGTGATCAACGGCGTTCTTGGCGGTACCACGAGTCTTCGGACGAAGTCCCATATGACGAGCTCGTCCCGCCTTACCAAGAGAAACCAGTCGGTGTTCTTCATTTGAAACTGAACCAACGGAGGCCCAGGCTGTATTGGCTACTTTGCGGAGCTCAGTTGATGGCATCTTCAGGGTTGTATGTTTCGGATCTTGAGCCACTACTTCAATATGAGTACCAGCTGAGCGACCCAGTTTCGCACCGTTTTCTGGCTTAATTTCCACGTTGTACACGAAGGTACCAACTGGAATCGCGTTCAGTGGAAGACGGTTACCAACCGCCACTTTAGCGGTGGCTGAAGTAATAACAACGGCTCCTTTTCCTAGTGTCTGTGGGGCAAGGATATAGCGACGCTCACCATCACGGTAGCAAATAAGCGCGATAAATCCTGAACGGAAGGGATCGTATTCAATCGTTTCGACAGTGGCTGGAATATCTTTCTTTTCGTACTTGAAATCGATAGCACGATAGGTTCGTTTGTTTCCACCGCCGCGGTAGTGCATGGTAGTGCGACCTTGATTGTTACGTCCACCAGTACTGCGACGTCCCTTAGTCAAAGACTTGAGGGGGTTACTAGACGTACTGGTTAGTTTCTTTTTGTACTCAATGACTGATCCGTCACGACGGCCAGCTGAGGTTGGTTTGTATTGTTTCATAATTCTTATGATTGGAAGCTACAAAGTAGCTTCTGGGTTAGAAAATAGTGGCGAGTAGCCTTATCTTCCTAACTTATAATGATACTTCTTACGAAGCGGAATTTGGTTTTAATTTGAATGAAGCACGAGGCGCAAGTGAAAAATTTTAGGAGGTGTATGTTTATACGTTGACTAAAATTTTTCGCGAAGCAACGACGTGATTCGTCAAATTTAGACCAAATTTATTGAGTCGCCCTTCTTAAGGTAGACATAAGCCTTTTTCATACCTGACACCATAACCTTACGATTCGTTGACCCCTTCGGGCGATGAGCTGGTCTTTTATTTACGATATTGACCTTTACCGGCGTCACGTTGTAGAGAGCTTTGACTGCATCTCGCACTTGGAACTTGGTGGCGTCGCGCTTCACTTCAAAAGTGTAAACGTCTTTCTCACCCATGCTCATCGATTTCTCAGTGAAGTGTGGTTTCACCAAGATAGCGTGGAGATTGTTATCAGTTGCCATTTGGGGCACCTGTTTTTTTGCAGTCACAGTTTTCTCTACTGGAGCTTCTTTCTTTTTTCCAAAGAGAGCCATATTACTTTGACTTAGGTGCTGTTGTGGCAGTGCGCTTTTCTAGTACTTCTACTGAAGCGGCAGCATCGGCCATAACAACGTACTTATAAGTGAGCAGATCAACCGGATTCACGTCCTTGGCCATGATAACTTCGTAGTTACCAAAGTTTCGGAAACTTTTCTCAGTCGCGAGATCGCGCGTAGCGATCACAAAAAGAGCAGCGTTCTTACGCTTGGTCGCAAGCGCATCGTTCTGAGATCCTTTAGCGATAGCTACAATCACTGACTTTGCTTCTTTTGTCTTTGGCTCATCCAGTTTGAGTGAGTCAACAAAGATAATTTCGTTATCAGTAAACTTTTTAGTCAACACAGTAGCTAAGGCTTTCGCACGTACTTTTTTGTTTATTTTTACTGAGTAGTCTTTTTCATTGCGGGGGCCGTGTGAGACTCCACCACCAACCCAGATCGGTGAACGAGTCGAACCGTGTCTGGCTCGGCCAGTTCCTTTTTGCTTCCATGGCTTCTTACCACCACCAGAAACTTCACCCCGACCTTTTGTGTGTGCCGAACTGATACCACGGGCATTGGCTTGCATACCCAGTACTACTTCATGTACTAAGTCGGCATTCCAGGCTACACCAAACACTGATTCTGGAAGGGTAACCTTACCGGCTTCCTTACCATCTTTAGAATATACTTTTGCATTCATAGTATTTCGCTTATGCGCCGTAAACTTCGACTAATGTTCCTTTTCGACCTGGGACTGCTCCCGCTACGATGAGAAGATTTTCCTTCTCATTAACCTGGAGAACAGTGAGATTTTTGACAGTGATTGTGTCACCGCCCATGCGGCCACCCATGCGAGTGCCCTTTTGTACACGACCAATACCTCCGACACCAATTGATCCTGGTTCACGTTCTGAGTGTTTCTGACCGTGAGAGCGGCGACCGCCTTTAAAGCCATGCCGCTTGACCACACCTTGGAAACCCTTACCTTTCGATACGGCACTCACAGTGATGTTGTCACCTGGAGCGAAAGCAGAGACTGAAATAGTTGAACCTTTTTCGAGTCCGGCGATTTGGGCTTCCTCTCCCTTTTTGGGGCGGAACTCCTTGGCTGCTGCGATAGCACCACCGAAGTGGACCTTCTGCGCTTTAGCGACACGAGATTCCTTCTGAGTACCAGAAGCAACCTGTACCGCAACGTAGCCGTCTTTTTCGATAGTTCGCACTTGCGAAACAGTCGCCGGAGTAACCCGAAGCACAGTAGCGGCCTGACAGACACCAGTATCACTGAAGACCTGTGTCATGCCGGTCTTTGTTCCGAGAATGAATTTCATTTCGTATGAACCTAACTTGTAAATAAAGCTTTTTTGAGGCAAATGCCTCGGACCCATACGACAAACCGCGCCATTATGGACGCGAGCACAAGCTCGCACACATAAAATGGCGCGGTTCGTGCCCATTGGTCCGTGAGTTGCCTCACGTACATAGGTCTTAAAAAGCTAGCGCTACTATAACAACTCCTGCATATTTTGCAAGTTTTTTGATTTTATGGTTTATTTATGCGGAACCTTAAATTCTATTCATGGAGGTCAAATTATGCAGGTTCTTCCACCATCTCACGAAGAGATGGATCGCTTACGCAAAGATGCAGGGGAGGGTGACGCCAACGCCGTCGCTTTTCTGAGAAATCATGAAAATGCCCTCACCGCTCTAAACGAATGGCGGCGAGTACAAGCCCCTTCGTCGGACAAGTAACTTTTCAGGGCGAAATGTAGGTCGGATACCCCGCGTATCCGACCATTTTTTATATAAGAAAAACCGTATCGGCTTTTGCGGATACGGCTTTCTGAAATGCTATTTCATGACTATGTAATCATGGGAGCAATGTGTAAGTACGTCATCAGCCCAAGAGCTGCGAGACTTAAACATTGGACCATCCATCCATGTTCACTACTAAACATTTCGTTTGTTTGTGGGGTTACCACAGAGTTTGATTCATTCATATGATTAAATATTTGAATGATTATAAAGAACGTGAGAAGTAATCTAGAATCTTGCCGCAAACTGATGTTTGTGTGTGAGATTCTAGATTACTTCTCCAAAGAACTATTTCTAATAAGTATAGAGAGTGCAACCGGTGTCGCACGCTTCATACTACGACAGAGAAGGGCGTGCTATCGCTAGCACGCCCTCCGTCGTCCATACATGATACTCCCTACAAAACTTTCTACAAGCTATCAATGATAGATAGTTGGGGATAACAAAAAGCCCCGCGCCGAAGGCGCGGGGCTTTTTGTTGATTCTTTCAGAAATAAATAAAATACAAGGCGCTCAGTAAGTTTGGCGCGAGCCGTACTCCTTGTACGGTGAGTGCCAAACTTCGCAGAGTAACGAAGAAGTTAGCTATTTCTGGGATAATCACATCATTTTTACATCGATGTTAACTCCCGACGGAAGTGAGAGGTTTGTGAGAGCCTCTACCACCTTAGGACCAGGGTTTAAGATGTCGATCACACGCTTGTGGGTTCGCATCTCGAATTGTTCTCGTGCGTCCTTGTGAACGAAGGTCGATCGGTTTACGGTGTACTTTTTGATTTGCGTTGGCAGTGGGATTGGTCCGACTACCTTGGCATCAAAACGAGTGGCCGTGTCGATGATTTGCTTCACGCTGGCATCAAGAATCTTGTGTTCGTAGGCTTGCACCCGGATTCGCAATTTGTTGATAGAGCCAGCTTTGTCAGCTGTTTTTTCTGTGGCCATAATAATTAGATTTACACTAAGTGTGCTTGGGGTGCCTCAGGTGCGAGACGCGCCAGGAGTTTGACGCGAGCCGTACTTAACGTACGGTGAGTGGCAAACTGTGCAGCGCATCGAAGCAGATGAGGTACATCCAAGTGCACTTATGCGATTATCTTGGTTACAACACCCGCCCCTACCGTCTTCCCACCTTCACGAATCGCAAAGTTAGTTTGCTCTTCAAGTGCGACTGGAGCTACCAACTTCACCTTGAAAGTTGCAGTGTCCCCTGGCATAACCATTTCAGTCCCTTCAGCTAGAGTTACATCGCCAGTTACGTCAGTGGTTCTAATGTAGAACTGTGGCTTGTAGCCAGAGAAGAATGGAGTGTGACGACCACCTTCGTCCTTTGAAAGTACGTATACTTCAGCCTCAAATTCTGAGTGCGGTGTTACTGAACCCTTCTTGGCCAATACCTGTCCTCGGTGCACATCTTCTTTTTTCACACCGCGGATAAGAATACCAGCGTTGTCGCCAGCTTGTGCTCGGTCGAGTTGCTTGTTGAACATTTCAACTCCTGTAACGGTAGTAACGGCAGTATCCTTGATACCAACGATTTCTACTTCTTCACCTACCTTCACCGCTCCTCGTTCAACACGACCAGTTACAACCGTACCGCGTCCTTCAATTGAGAAGATGTCTTCAATCGGCATAAGGAAGGGCTTGTCGAGATCCCGAATTGGAGTTGGGAAGTATGCGTCCATAGCGTCAGCTAGAGCGATGACTTTTTCACCCCATTCTGAGGTTGGATCTTCAAGAGCCTTAAGACCTGAACCGTGGATAATTGGAGCGTTGGCTCCATCGTATCCGTTAGCAGTCAAAAGTTCACGAAGTTCTTCTTCTACGAGTTCTAGCATTTCTGCGTCTTCCACCATATCGCATTTGTTAAGAAATACGATGATGTTTGGTACACCCACTTGCTTAGCCAAAAGAACGTGCTCACGAGTTTGGGGCATCGCTCCGTCAGTGGCAGCAACCACGAGAACAGCGCCGTCCATTTGAGCGGCACCAGTAATCATGTTTTTAATGTAGTCAGCGTGTCCTGGCGCGTCGATGTGCGCGTAGTGACGACTTGGAGTTTCGTACTCAGAGTGAGAAAGAGAAATTGTAATACCGCGGGCCTTTTCTTCTGGGGCCTTATCGATATCTTCTACCGCCTTCACGTTAGCGGTGTAACCATTACCTTTTGCCTTAAGACAAGTAAGGATGGCTGCCGTCAAAGTAGTTTTACCATGGTCGACGTGACCGATAGTTCCTACGTTGATGTGTGGCTTGGTGCGATCAAATGCTTCTGCCATAAATAATTTTAATTAGTATGTAGATAATAAACCGCACACAAACACAAAACTGTGTGGCTAGTGTGCAAACACTGCGGCGCGAGAACGTTGCGCGGTGTTTGAACACTGACGTGTGAAAGAGCATTTATTTTCTCTCCTCTCACAGAACGAGTCTGTAGCGGTGGCGCTATAGTACCAGAGTATCTTTATTTTGCAATACCGAGGCCTGAAATATAGAAAAACGACACCTGCGGTGTCGTTTTTCTGTTTCGTCTCTATTGTTTAGACTAATCGTCCTCGTACTCCTTCCCCCCTTACAGGGGCAGTACACCATTTGGCTATTTTCTCCTTTCAGTCGAAATTAGCTCAAAAGGTCGGTAAAAGAGTCTCTCGGCTTACGCCTCGTCGTCAAACTCTTTTACCCCTCTCGCCTTCTTGATTTCGGTTGAAACTTGCGGTGGTACGACGGCGTAGTGGTCAAATTCCATCGTCATTGAAGCACGGCCTTGGGTCATTGAGCGGAGAGTGTTGGTGTAACCAAAGAGTTCCGAAAGGGGGACCTTACCGCGAATGATGGTTTTGCCTCCTTGTTCTTCAGTACCGTCAACCTGACCCCGCTTACTTGAAAGGTTACCGTTGATGTCTCCCATGTATTGTTCTGGGGTGCGGATTTCTACTTTCATGATTGGCTCTAGGATAACCGCATCCGCTTTACGCGCCGCCTCTTTAAAAGCGTGAATGGCCGCGAGACGGAAGGCGATTTCAGAAGAGTCTACGTCGTGGAATGAACCATCATAAAGTTCGACTGAGATATCTTCCATTTTGTAACCAGCCACAAAACCACGGCCCATCGCTTCTTTGGCACCCTTTGCGACAGCCGGGATAAATTCCCCTGGAATCGCACCGCCCTTGATACTGTTGACGAATTCAAAGTGATCTTCACGAGTGATGTTCTTGGGTAGCGACTTACCTTCTTCGAGCTGTAGTGCCTCTAGCGGCTTGATGCGAATTTTGACGTGACCATATTGACCACGGCCACCAGATTGCTTGACGTACTTGTATTCAGCTTCGGCTTCGCGTTGGATAGTCTCGCGATACGCCACTTGTGGTTGACCGATATTGGCTTCCACACCAAACTCTCGCTTCATACGGTCTACGATAATGTCCAGGTGTAGTTCACCCATACCAGCGATGATAGTCTCGGCCGTTTCTTCATCAGTTGATACCTTGAAGGTTGGATCTTCGTCAGACAGACGCTTGAGCGCGACGCCCATCTTTTCTTGGTCATTCTTAGTCTTTGGTTCTACCCGTACCGCTACCACTGGTTCTGGGAAAGTGATAGTTTCGAGCAGAATAGGATTCTTTTCATCAGCCAGTGTGTGCGAAGTCTTTACTTCTTTGATACCGACAGCCGCTGCGATTTCACCAGCATATACTTCATCAATCTCGGTTCGCTTATCTGCCATTAGTCGTACGATACGACCGACCCGTTCCTTATTACCAGTTGAAGCGTTAACAATGTATGAACCAGACTTGAGGGTACCCGAATAGACGCGGAAGAAGGCGAGCTGTCCGACGAATTTGTCATCCTGGAGCTTGAACACAAGCGCAGACAGCGGTTCTGAGTCGTCAGCTTTTCGTTCCAATTTCTTTTCTTCGTCATCTGGATCAGTGCCATGAGTTGGTGGGAGGTCGACTGGTGATGGGAGGTAATCTACCACTGCGTCGAGGACGAGCTGCACTCCAATGTTGCGGAGCGCTGTACCAGTGAGGATAGGGAAAATTTCATTAGCGAGAACGGCTTTGCGTAGAGTCGCCTTAAGCTGTTCGTTAGTTGGAAGTTCACCAGCCAGATAGGCTTCCATGACGGTGTCGTCGTGTTCAACTACCCGCTCAATAAGTTCGGCGCGCCATTTCTCAGCCTCAGCTTGCAAGTCGGCTGGGATCTCTTCTTCTGTGACTTCCATTCCCATTTCACCGCCAAAGCGATAGGCTTTCATAGTGATGAGGTCAATCACGCCCTTCATCGTATCTTCAGCTCCAATTGGAATTTGAATCCGAACGGCTTTCTTGGACAGACGATCATGGATTGACTTCACTGAAGCATCGAAGTCTGCTCCTAGCTTGTCCATTTTATTGATGAAACAAAGACGCGGCACGTTGGCTTCGTCAGCATAACCCCAGTTGGTTTCAGTCTGTGGTTCTACACCAGCGGCGCCGTCAAATACCACTACCGCACCATCAAGTACGCGCATTGAACGCTTAACTTCAGCAGTGAAGTCGATGTGGCCTGGAGTATCAATGATATTGAAGTTGTACATCTTTGACTTATCCTTGCGATCAGTCTCGAGAGTCTTTGACCAGTTACAAGAAATAGCGGCCGCGGTGATAGTGATACCCCGCTCGCGTTCTTGTTCCATCCAGTCGGTGACAGTCGCACCATCGTGCACTTCACCGATCTTGTGACTCATTCCAGTATAGAAAAGTACCCGCTCTGAAGTGGTTGTTTTACCAGCGTCAACGTGCGCGACGATACCGAAGTTTCGCATGCGATCGATAGGGAATTCTCGGGCCATAGATATATGTATAAAGTAATAAATTTGTAAATGTCATCGGTCGGAGCGTTATCAAGGCGCTTCTTTGCGATGTAAGTGGAACAAGTCGCGCTCCCTTTTGACAGAGTCATTGGAAGTACTCCTGGGGTGCTACTTGTTTTAACTTAACCTCCCTAGTGTGAGTGTGTTGGCGCGGCGGACCATGGTAGCCGCGCTCATAACCACAATAGAAAATCAGCCCTAAGGCCAGACGGCGATACTATACTTCATATGTACCAAATCAGCAATGCTACATTGAAAGAGAAATGGCCTCATTCCTCGTAGCTATTTTCATTCCCCCACCCCAAACTAGTAATCCTAAGAAGATTAAAGTATAAAGGAGTTAGAAAGGAGTCGTGACATGGCCACATTGCTTATAAGCGCAGGAGCTCTGCTGCTACTACCTATTGTTCCTCAAAACCTGCCCTCGGTGGGGCTACCACAAAATCCGCCGCTCATCTCACCTCTCGTTTCCAATGAGGTGGTGCAGGCAATTCCCCCTCCTCCGACTTTTGAAGAGGAAGCTCAAACGCTCGCAATGGCCCTTTATTTTGAAGGACGCACAAATGAATCGGACGAGGGCTTGCGGGCAATTGCCTCTGTTATCGTCAATCGCACAAAATTGCCGAACTTCGGAAACACTATCGCTGAAGTTGTGTCGCATGGTGCAAATGGCCAAACGACTGGTGGCTGCCAATTTTCATACCAGTGTGATGAGTATCCAGAGGACATCGAGCTGCTCTGTCGGCTGCGACCTTTGGACTTGCAAAAGCACTGGGGCGAGAATGCTTGTGTAAAACGTTTCGAGGCATATCTCGCCTTTGCAAAAGCGTACCTGAGCAACGGGAAAGACAATACTGGCGGTGCCAACATGTACTACGCGGCCTGGATGCGTAAACGACCATATTGGTACAAGGAGCTTATTCCAGGATCAATTGTGACTCTTGGCAGTCATGTGTTTGGTAGAAATAAGCGTTTCGAACCGAAGGTAGCTCTTAAGTGATTTGCACCTTGCCCCGTTTGGCCAAAAGCCGGACGGGGCTTCTTTTTTGTTTAAATTTCTGTATACTAACAATAATGTTACACCCCTTCACAGCCTACTATTTTTGGTGGTTTAGTACGAGAGAAGCTCGGGCTGTGTTAGTGACTATATAAGTACGCAAAACAAAAGCCGCGAGTTTCTCAGGAAACTCGCGGCTTTTGTTAGCCGAAGTGATACAAGAATGTATTCTCGCCTCACTTCGACTCGCAATCCCGCGAGTCGATTACTACCCAAAGGGGATGAGTATGTCCTTTATAATCATGGCCAAAGAAGAGCTCGTAAGAAGACTCAGTGAGAGGGGGGTTCATACAGAATTTATTGATCTTCACGCTATCGATGCTGTGAGCACCTGTCATTACCACACTATCAAAGATGATGTGGTTGCCGGCGCGTACACTTTTGATTTCTTCATCAAAGCTCACTGTGAGCTTGAGGAAGACGGTAAAAATTACACTATCGGCGTAGTACGTCTTCTCGCCCAACAAACATTTCATCGTCAAGCAGGACGTATGAGACGTGAAGTTGAGAGAAAAATAAATGAAGGAATTGTTGCGTAATTAAAAGGCGCGCCCGCGGGCGCGCCTCTTCTTTTGTTTTTCTTTACCACCCCAATTTCTTCATCGCTTCAAAGACGCGCTTGAAGCCCGCGATGTTAGCGCCTTTTACATAATCAATTGATCCATCTTTAGTCTGACCATTCTCTACGCAAAGGGAGTGGATGTTGTTCATGATACTTTTAAGTTCGGTGTCGACTCGATCACGAGTCCAAGCCAAATGACTGGCATGTTGTGCCATTTCGAGTCCTGATACCGCTACCCCACCCGCATTGGCCGCCTTACCAGGAGCAAATGGAATACCTGCTTCACGAATCACACTCACGGCTTTATCGGTCAACGGCATGTTCGCCCCCTCAACAATCAGCTTGGCATTTTTAATCATCGTTTGCGCGTCTTGTTCAGCTACCTCGTTTTGGGTGGCGCAGGGGAAGTACATAGCAGCGAGAACTGGTCGCCAGGGTGTTCCTTGCTTGTACTCAACTTCTGGCAATCTAAGTTCATTCAGATTCATGCCTCGCTTCTTTATTTTTACCACCACATCAATATCGTCATTTGTGAGTCCAGTTGCTTTATAAATATATCCACCTCGATCTGAGAGCGTTAGTACCGTCACTCCAAACTCAATCAATTTTCGCGCGGTATGCTCAGCCACATTACCAGAACCCGAAACAACAGCTGTCATTCCCGCAAGTGTGAATCCATGCTGCTTAGCCATCGCTTCGGCGAAGTACACTACTCCATGACCAGTGGCTTCAGTCCGCCCCAGTGAACCTCCGAAAAGTGGATCCTTGCCCGTGAGAGCTCCTTCATTACTGTTGGTAATTTGTTTATACATACCGTATAGATAGCCAATCTCACGACCACCGACACCAATATCACCAGCTGGCACGTCGCGCTCGATACCAATATGACGATATAGTTCCAACATAAACGCGCGACAAAAGGATCGGATTTCGTTGTCACTTTTTCCTTTTGGATTAAAGTCACTACCACCCTTACCCGCACCTAGACGGAGTCCAGTAAGCGCGTTTTTGAACATCTGTTCAAACCCAAGAAACTTTAAAATGTCTTCGTTCACCGACGGGTCGAAACGAAGTCCACCTTTGTATGGACCAAGGGCTGAATTGTACTGCACGCGATAGCCGGTGTTAGTTCGTATTACGCCAGTGTCGTCCACCCAATCGACTCGAAAGGAAATAACCCGCTCGGGAACTAGCAAGCGTTCAAGTAAGTTATAGTCAGACTCTGTTGCGTTGATGGCCTGAAGATACGGAGCAACACTATTAAGCAATTCTTCAGCTGCTTGTAAGAAGGTGGGCTGATGAAGATACTTTGCCGTTAAGCGTTCAAAAATTTCACTAGTATTCATAATTAGTAGTACTTACATTGTAACGAAAAATTTCCCTTAACGCGTCAGATTGCTATACTAGAATACATGAAAACACACAAAGGAAGCTGTCACTGTGGAGCGGTGTCATATGAAGTAGCTGGGGAGTTTACTGAAGCCATGCGCTGCAACTGTAGCCACTGTAAGAGAAAGGGGTTTTTACTAGCTTTTGTACCAGTTGACTCTTTTAGGCTTTTGTCTGGCGCCGACGCGCAAACTACTTACCACTTTAACAAACATCACATTGATCATACGTTCTGCCAGACCTGCGGCGTGCAGTCATTTGCCAATGGTAGCGACGGAAAAGGAAACCACATGTACGCTATCAATCTCAATTGTCTGGAAAATTTTGATTCATACGTTCTGCCAGTCAAAGATGTCGATGGCGCTAGTCTGTAAGATTAGAGAGTACTTAATAACTCCTGATCGCGGCAGTAAAAAAGCGACGCCAAGGCGTCGCTTTTTTAAATATCCATCTGTCTCTACTCTATCTCCAAGTCAAGCGCGGCTGCCAGGTTGGCGGTAGCCAACCCTGTTTGTAATGCTACTTCAGCAATTAGTGCCGCCTTGGTAGTGTAAAGGGTTTCGTATTCGAGTTTTTCATCATCTCCATATTCGACTTGCACTTGTGCTGTCATCCCTTCTACTCTTACTTCAAATTTCTCGATCCTGGCCGCTTCGCCATCATCTTCATGATCATCATCGCCGTCGTCGTGATCATCGTCATCATCGTCACCTGAGTCATGCCATTCTTCATCTTGTGAATCATCTCTCTTTGCATCTTGGTTTCGACTGGCTCTATCTTCAATTTCAAAATTTAAGCCAGACTCTACCACTGATCGCTCCAGGTTATAGCGCGCTGATATTTCCACAATCACTTCTTCTTTAGTATTTGCAGTGGTCTCAAATGTGCTTTTATGATCGTTAATCTCAACCTCTATCAAGGTGGTATCAAAGAAGACATCGGCCTCAGCTTCAAAAGTGGCGCTATCTTGATCGTCGTCATCATCTTCTTCATCGTCATCACTTCGGTGACCACCTTCAGCTCTGTCGTCATCAAGTTTGATACGAATCTCCCCGTCGTCATCTATCCGAACCCGGTAGCCATCCTCACGAACCTCGATCCGATTGTCTTTAATCTGAATGCGAGCCTTGTCGTCTGACGCAGAATTGGCCCCCTCTAAACGACCCGCGACTTTAACGGCATCCACTTGTCTAAGTAAAGCTGAAAGAAAGGCCTCACGGTTTACCGATTCGTCTGTGTCCTCAATGTAGTTAAGTAGTACCTGAACGGCCGCTCCGATTCGTGCCTCACCGTCATCGTTGACTACGATAATGGCATTCGTAGTACTACTTGCGCTAGTGTTATCAACTGCTCGCTCTTCTTCAATAATCTCTCTAAGTTCTGCTAATCGCTCTTCATTAAATTGGGCTTGCAACCTTACTCTTACCTCAGTACTGGCGAGAGCCAGACGAATTTTTTCGGTGGCCCGATCAACTGGAAACAAGGTGTCTCCTGGTTTGGCCTGCTCCGAGGCGAGGACAGTTCCGCTGGTACCGAGCACTATCGCCAGAGCGACCAGCAAGGCTGCCATAGTCCGAGTGCGAACAAAAATAGAATACGGCGAAGCTACTGGAACAGCCACTCTGGCCTCAATCTCACTAAGGAGCAACGCCTTTTCGGCTGTCGTCAAGACTGGTTGCTCCTGCTCCATCATGTTGTCTAGATTGTCGTTCATAAGATGTTATGAGTTTAAGAGTGAAAGTAGCGTAGACCGAGCACGGTGGTGCCGTACTCTTACCGCTGATTCAGTCATATTGATAAGTGCTCCAATTTCAGCAAAAGTAAATCGTGACCAGTGGTGCAAGACCATTATTTCCCTCGAACATTCATCAAGAGCCTCTAAAGCTGTATGTATAGAATGTTTGATTTCGACATTTGAAAATTCACCTGGTACGCTGTCTTCAGCAAAAGCGGTGGTTTGATGCTTTTTTTCATCTTTGTATCGCTTAATGATTTGTCGTCTGGCGATAGTAAAGACGTAAGCATAAAATGCCGCGTCAGAGTGATATCTAAATTTCGGTATCACCTGATACAATTCGATGAAAATATCTTGCGTGACGTCTTTAGCAGCTTCTCGATTGTTTACTCTGAAGACAACAAAGGCAAATATCTTATCGATCAAATGCTCATACAACACTCTGAAACTATCCGCGTTGCGGTTAGCACATTGATTCACTGTTACTTTAATATCGATTGACTCCATGGTGTCATTCACCTATATAATGTGACACTTTTACAAAAACGTTACAAGCACGGCGGCCTTTCGGCCGCCGTGCTGTTTCTATTCTTTCACCTTCTCCTTCTTGGGTTTTTTTGCTTCTTTTTTTCTATCCATTCCTTTTGCCATATCGATATTTCTAATTATAGATTTATTATAACAAAATAATTGAAAAAGTTATCTCATCTCCAGCTTCTATATCCTCAGCTTGGCGGACTTTGGCCTTGAGGGGAAGCAGATAGCTCCCGGCGTGCTTATCAGGAAAAATTGACGTCTTCCATGTCGTTTGACCAATCTTTACTTCAACTGGTAGTGACCCGAAGCCGCGAGCATTTTTACCGTAAGTCTGCTTGATCTTCTGTCCGATACTTTTTGTCAGAGTCACAAAGTGCCAGTTGGCCATGTCTCCCCCGTAGAGCCAAACTTTGGCTGTCATGGTGTAAGTAGGTTTTTTCATATCTATATTGTCTATGTTTCTAAAAGTTAGTCAAAGCCGTCTGCTACTTTGCTATAATATAGCTATGCTAAATATACCTACTATGCAACTACTCATAGCTAGTGTCATTGCTGGGATTCTAGGAATTAGTGGTTTCTTAATGACGCCAGTTGTAATCGAAAAGTTAATTTCGGTTCGAATCGAGCCCTCAGAAGGTACAGTCATTACTGGAGAAACTTTTGTCATAGAAATTGTAGTCGACTCAAACACCCCAGTAAACGTCTTTAAAGGCTTCTTGCGTTTTGATGAAGAGAAACTTTCCGTAACTACAATTGACTACAACACCTCCATCGCCGACCTGTGGGCTGAAGAGCCTTGGTACAGCAACGGTGTCGGTACAATTAATTTCATTGGCGGCACAACGAGAAGTGGTGGCTTCAGCGGGGAAGGTGCGCTTTTGACTATTACTTTCACTGCCAAAGCCACAGGTGATGCTTCAATCAACATAGAGGAAATGCAGATTCTGGCACATGATGGCCTTGGCACCTTGGTCCCAGTCGGTACGCCGATTGATGCAATATTCGCCATCTCGGCCGAACAGTTGGACAGCGAAACAAAACTCCAGACAAAAGTTCCTGGACCGACTTTAAGTGTGGTTTCAATTCCCCCCAAAACAGATCTCAATGCCGACGGCAAGCAAACTATCGCGGATACCAGTATATTTATGACTGACTTAGTAAAGCAAAATCTTCGCTCCGACTTTAATCAAGATGGGGTGGTTAATCTCAAGGATTTAAGTATCCTTACTCGGTAGTTTGGTCGGCTCCTTCACACGAGCCCTCAGTATAAGAAACCACTCGACTAGAAGCGCAAGCAAAACAGCTATTAGAATAAGTCTGTGGTACTGGGTTACACGGTGTAGTTACACACTCTACTTGAACCTCGGCGCACACTGGCGCGTAAATTTCGATACAAGCTTCAGCCTGCTTTTGTTCTTTAGTACAAACGATTGTTTTTTTGTCCTCAGCTTCGCTTGGGCAAGCCGTGAACTCACAGTTGGGACCAGTTCGACCGACATAAGAACCGTCGGCACACAACTTAGCGTCCATCGTGCAAGCCATAAATTCATCGTTGTTAGTGGGGGCAGAAGGATCAGTGGCTGTACCTTCTCTCGAAAAACTAGCGATAATTTCTGTCGTGGAACTCCCTGACACATCAACCCCAGTGCGACGGCTGTAGTTCTTAAGGAATAAGGCAAACCCTGCTTCTGAAATATCAGTCGCGGCGGCGTTGTTTATTGTCTCACCACTTTTGTACACCAGCTCTCCGTCGATCATCTCATATTGACCAATGATGGCTTCTGCTCCATTAAAGTCCCCCTGTTCGACGCTCGAAAAATGCTCGAGGATGAGGAATGGCGAAAGTCCATCTGTTTTGACGCCCCTTTTCTCAAGCTCGAGTTGTAGCGCAGTGAAAATTTCGTTTTGCTTCTGCTGTGAAGTTACCATCACCTCAACTGGTGGTGGAGCGTAGGCAGTTTCAAAGGTAAATAGGGTAGAAAGAATAAACCCAATCCCGACTCCAGTAGCTAGAGCGAGACAAGCAACGATGAGTCGTTGAGTTTTTGGCATAGTATTATCATCTAACGTTAGGGATAGAACTGCAAGGGGTTACTGTTCTCACCTTAACTGCTCATCTGGTACAATACCCCTATGGCAGAAGAATCTAATGATATTTTAGAGGTTGGGTACGATAAAGACGAGACCCAGCAACAACGACTGATTACTGTTTTGAACGAACTCGAGGACGAAGTTGAAAAACAAAACTCCTGGCGTCACGTATTTGTTCGGGGTACACTCTACGGTCTTGGTACCGTTATTGGTGCGACTCTTTTACTAGCAGTACTTGGTAGCATGATTGCGTTGGCAGTTGAGACATTGGGAATCGGTAATGTCCCCTACCTAGGAGACTTTGTGCGAAATATTGTCGTCGAACAAATTAATAAGCAGTAATTTCTCGCTGCGCGTAAGAGTCTTGATGGCACACTCACGCTTAAGCGCATCGCTGCGTGACGCACACAATTCAGTATAAACCAAAGAAATAGGTCGGCGACCGCGAGTGTAACGCGCGGCGGCTTTAGCATTTACCTCACCATTATGTTCTCGCACTCGTTTCTCTACATCGGTGGCATAGCCAGTGTAGAGACTTCCGTCAGCACAACAAACAATGTATACGTAGTGATTCATCTGTTCATTATAATGCCAAAGGCGGCTGCGGCCGCCCTTGACTTACTTTCAAGTGAGCGAGCGAAATGTGCAAACCTGGGTTTGCACATTTCCGAGCGAGGGCAGAAAGCAAACTCGTTTACTTCTTCGGCTTAAGCTTATTTAAGTCGAGCGTTTCATCGATGCGAATCTGTCCCACAAAGTCCGGCACATGGGAAACAAGAATCATAGCTCCTTTGTATTCGTCGAGTGCTTTCGCGATCACGGGAATATGACGGAAGTTAATGTGGTTGGTCGGCTCATCAAGAATGAGGAGGCCTGGTCGTTCCATAGTGAGTTTAGCAAAAGCCACAAGTCCCTTTTGTCCTTCCGAAAGATTACCGACTTTCACCTTCATGACATCACCAAAAAGCAGGAAGCCAGCGGCTATTGAGCGCATCTTTTCTTCCAGCTTCTCTGACATTGAGTCCATCAGAGTTTCAAACACTGATTTATCAAACTCTAGGTTAGAAAAGTCCTGACGATAGTAGCCAATGCTTACATCTGGCGAAACATGTTCGCCTTTGGCGTGACCAGTTGCCAACCTTTCAAGCAAAGTAGTTTTCCCAATGCCGTTTGGTCCAACAATCTGTAAATGTCCGCCTCTTTTCAACACCACTTGGCACTCGACTTCCTTCGGCTCATGATTTCTGACCACTGTTAACGAATCAATGCGAACGACTTCAAGTGGAATATCTTCATGTGGCTCAATGGTAAATGGTCGAATGGCTTTATCTTCCCGACGAACATCCACTTTATTATCTTCATATTCCTCAATCTCTTCGCGTAAGCGCTTAGCGACGAGACGCATCTTACCTCCCTTGTCGGCAAAGTAGTTGACCTTGTCTTTGTTGGCCTGAATCTCTTTGGCCATTTGGGCGTTTTGTCGTTTTTCTTTTTCTACTTGTGCCGCAATATCGCGTACTACCGCATGATAGTTACCGTTATACTGCTCGACACTTCGGGTTTGAGTATTTAGATACAACACACCATGTGTGAAGGCATTAAGAAATTCCGCATCATGCGAAATAACAAGCACGGTTTTTTTATACTCGCGGAGAAACTCAGTTAGATGGTCAATGCCAGCGGTGTCGAGGTTGTTAGTCGGTTCGTCGAGTAGGAGGACATCTGGTTCCTGGATAAGAGCAGACGCTAAGAGAAGACGAGCTTGCTGACCACCAGAAAAGCTGCCAATGATACGTTCTTTAAAGGAGTCCTTTTGTTTGTCACCTGGGGAGAGGTTGACCACTTCTAGTACCTCATCAATTTTAGGATCAATGTTGTACACTTTCTCAGCGAAGCACTTCTCGAAGAATTCGCGGACAGTGAGAGCCAGCTCATCACGGGGAATAATCTGCCGCGAGACAGCAATGGTTGTGCGTGGCTCTAAATTAATGCTTCCATTATCTGGAGTAAGGTCGCGAGAAATAAGCGAGAAAATAGTAGACTTCCCCGCACCGTTTTGACCCATCAGCGTAAGCTTTGCTCCTCGACGCACGACGAAGTTCGCCTCTTTGAGGATTGGGCGAGTAATGTTGTACTCGTATGAAACATCTTTGAATACAATGATTCCTTCGGCTCGTGACATAGGCATGTACCTTACACTATTTTGAGCAATAAGAAAACGCGCGACACCCGCAGGGTACCGCGCGTTTTTTGTTTTAGTTTGCAAACAAAATCGGAATCTCTACAGCATCGTCATTTTCGGAGAGACCTGATGGATTATCTTTTTGGAAGATAAGTGCGCCGCGCTTCATAAAGTCGGGATCACTTTCATTGTATGGTGATTCAAATTCTAGTGTTCCGCTAAACGGCACGAAGTCCGTAGTCATCCATTCACCGTCAGCGGTGATAATTCCTTCTGCAATGATTAGTCCGTCCCAATCAACTAATGAGACTGGAGCACTAGCTTCAAAAAACCAATTACCGCGAGCCTTTCCAGCTAATGACAGTGGACTAGTGACCACAGTCATGCCCGCAGGATTTCCCACTTGTATTATATCGGCCTTTGCATCAATCAGCGCTTGTATATCGGCTGGTACCGTCGGAGTAGGGCACACAAACTCACAGTTAACTCCAGTACGTCCAACAAAGAGTCCGTCTGGGCACTGCATAGCATCTTCCTGACAAACACCCTTTGTAGTTGAAGTCGACACATCAATTAGTGTCGGGGCCTCAGCCACCGGCAGTAAGTAGTGTGTGGCAGTGGCCACTACTCCCAAGATAACGGCAAAAGCGATAATAATGTAGAGAATTTGATTACTCATAGCCTTTAGTATAGCAAGATCAAAAACCTTTTTCGTGCAGAGTCGTCTCAAATAAATAAAGTTGCCCCAACGCTTCAAAAAAATCTGCCCTCGGTCCAGCGATGCTTTTCCCATCAGCGTTTGGAACAAAAGAAAACATGAGGTCTTCAATCGCCTGAATGCGCTCCTCAGTATTTTCAATTCCCTTGATAACCTGCAGCATGTCTTTGGCTTCTTCAATCGTTATAACTTCGCTCGTACGTTGCACCTTTTCCATACCTGGGGCTTCCTTCATGTTACTGGATTAGGTGGTAATGCATTTATTTTACCCCATCCAAAAGAGGGGCGAGCTTGCGCTCGCCCCTCTTTTGTATCTTATTTATTAAAAACGCCGCGCCAACCCTAAGGTCTGCGCGACGGCCGGCTGTGGCTTAGCTAGTGGGCTTGTCTTTTTGGGCTTTGTCTCGCCATTGTTTAGGCAAGACGGACCCCGGCCAGATCCACTCGATAAGACCAAAAATAACCCCTGTGATAAGTTGTGCACCCATATTCCATCCTCTCTTTGATCCAAGTACTACTCTATCTGGTCTCCCAGACTTTCGCAAGGAAGACTCTAAGAAATAAAATGGAGTACTTTACGAAAAGAGTAAGTAAGTTAAGCAAAAGAAAAAGTCCCTTTCGGGATTTTTTCTGTGGGTAATTTCAAAATTAGATGACTGACCAGGCGCGGGACGAAAAAAGCCGCAACTGGGACTTTAGTCTAGGGAGCGGCCTTCCTCAATTTTGGTTTTTACTGAGATTGTTAACGAGGCTTGCCGAGTTAACATTCTTAGATGCGCATGCGGTGGCATGTTCCCTAACAGGAAGCAGTGCCTGGTTCGCGAAGCGACAGCTGCTTACCAAGCGAAGTGGGCGAAAGCTCGGTTAGCCTCGGCCATCTTATGCGTGTCTTCCTTCTTCTTCACCGCATTTCCTTCTTCCTTCTTCGCTAGAATGAGTTCGTTGGCCAGTGCCTTGTGCATTGGGACGCCCTTTTGCTTGCGGGCCCCGTTGATAATCCAACGAAGAGCTAGGGCCATGCGGCGCTCGGGACGAACTTCGCGTGGTACTTGGTAGTTGGCTCCACCAACTCGCCTGGAACGAACTTCCATCAGTGGACCCGCGTTACGGACAGCGGTATTAAATACTTCCAGTGGATCACCACCATCCTTGTGTTCTTTAATTACTTCGAAGGCGGCATATACGATCTTGCGCGCAGTCTCTTTTTGACCACGAAGCATGATGTAGTTGATGAGCCGCTGTACATCGACTGAGCTGTATACCACGTCCGGTGATACAACTGGTCGGTTTTTGATTGGTCGTCGCATATTTGAGTACGAACTTCCATTCTTAGCGAATTTCTTCGTCTAAGAACGGGGGTTCTTGTGGTTAACTTTTGATAATGTTAGTTAACGAGAGAGTGAAATATGACAAGTCAATTTTCATTCTTCGCATAATGGTCCCTCTTTTGGAGTACCACTCTATAATCTGTAGCGAATATAAACTATTTGTAATGTCTAGGGTTTTCGCTTCCCTAGTTTGCCTTCTGTAATAAATTCGAGAAATGGCTTGGATACGCGGCGCACCAGTAAATTTATCTGAGCCGTACATACGTACGGTGAAGAAAAATTTACGCCAGTGCAACAAAGTAGACGAGCTGCTTATCGAGTTTATTTAGCCTTTGGGCGTTTGGCTCCGTAACGTGAGCGTCCTCGGCGACGATCGGCTACTCCTGTAGCATCGTACTTACCTCGCACAATAGTGTAGTTTACACCGATGTCCTTCACGCGCCCTCCGCGTACGAGTACGACCGAGTGTTCTTGAAGATTGTGTTTGATGCCGGGAATGTACGCGGTAATTTCCTGACCGTTACTTAGACGAACACGAGCAATCTTTCGAATCGCAGAGTTCGGCTTACGAGGAGTCTTGGTAGTTACCTTAGTACAGACACCACGCTTGAACGGTGAGAAGTAGCTGTTTGGTTTGTTTTCAATCTTGTTGAAACCAGACTCAAGCGCTGCTGTCTTACTTGTTCGAACGCGGTCGACACGCTTCTTACGGGTTAATTGTTGAATTGTTGCCATAATTGAGCTCGGTCAGCATACTATATATACTTATATTTGCAAGCTCAAACCATTAATTTTCCTGAGGTCTCCTGTCTCACAAAGCGCTTGATAAAATGCGCGTCCATATAGAGAAAAAGCCACACAGCTTTTGTGTGACAATTTTTGGTGGTGCGGGGGCGACCCAAGCCCAGGAGAAACCCCCCGCACCAGTTATTTTGGTTTCTCCACTTGGGCAACTGCTTTAACTATTATAGCTTCTTTCCTTATCCGACTAGGAAAGTTGTCAACCATTGCGTAATTACGTAGAGTGGTCGGGCCAAAAAAACCATAAAAATAAGGATGACTAAAGCGAAACCGAGGGCAATATTTTGCTCGAAGTAGGTTCGGAAACCTTCATATTTCAGACGAAGTGAAAAAGGAAGTAATTTAGGAAGGATTTTAGAACCATCAAGGGGTGGAATCGGTACCAGGTTAAAGAAAGCAAGAAATATGTTTAGTGTTATCACACCAATTGCTAGTTGAATGAAGGAGGAAGAAAGGTTAAGAACGGCTCCCAGATGCACCAAGAGAGCGAAAACTCCAGCGATAGCGAAGTTGGCTAACGGTCCAGCTACCGCCACCATTGCTTCACCCCACTTTTGGTTACTTAAATTGTATGGATTGTATGGCACTGGCTTGGCCGCTCCAAACAAAATCGGCGAACCAGTCGCTAGCAGAAGGCCCGGTAGAATCACCGACATCATCGGGTCTAGGTGCACCAATGGGTTTGGCGAGAGGCGTCCTTGCAAACGAGCAGTTGGATCGCCCAACCAATTTGCCACATAGCCGTGCGCCATTTCATGAATAATGACCGATATGATAAGAATGACAATCATTGCAATCTGGGTTGTTTCCATAGTGGCTCAATAGTACCGTACTTACATATATAGGAAAAGCCTGTAGCGGGCTGCAACAAGAGGCCAAGGCCTTGCAACATAAAATTATTATGCTAATATAGCGCCACTTATGGCCAAGCAATGTGACATCACAGGTAAGAAGACCCAAATTGGTGGGAAGTACAGCAATCGCACTCGAGCGACGCAGTTCAATCCGTCTGGCAAGACCAAGCGGGCTCCCAACCTGCAAAAAAAGCGTATCTATGTCGCTGAATTAGGTAAGACCGTGATTGTAAAAGCCTCAACCAAAGGTCTCCGCACCATCGCCAAGAACGGTGCTTACACAACCCTCAAGAAAGCCAAGTTAATCTAATCAACCAAAAAAGCCGGCCCGAAAGGACTGGCTTTTTTCGACATCCTCACTCTATGTATCATTGATGATATATGGAGTGATTTTTTTGAATTTTTTTATTTTTTCCATATTGTCTGGCCGTCACTTTGGAAAGTCACTGTATCGTCGGTGCCAGTGTGTGAGGTTTGGATATTACGAGTAAAAACCCTTTGCATGACGTCTTGGTGAGGGTGGCCGTAACGGTTGTTTATTCCGGCCGATACTACGGCGTAGGTTGGGGTGACAGTATCCAGCCAAAGATCGCTGGTAGAAGTCTTTGAGCCATGGTGTCCGAGCTTGAGGACATCGCTATCTAGCTGCGCACCGTAGGTGCGCACTAAGTAATCTTCGATTTCTTGGGGAGCGTCGCCAGTCAACATGAAGGAAGTATTGCCGTACACAACTCGTAGCACGATTGACGCACTATTACTCTCAACTTTTGATTCGTCACCTGTGGGTGAGAAAACTTGCAAGTAGACCTGCTGTCCGAGTTGTAAGACTTGGCCAGCATCAGCAAAAATTATTTGAGCTTTTTCTTTGGGCGCGGCGGCGGCGAAAGCCGCTGCTGCTCCCGATTCACCCTCATTTTCGGTCATGAGAATTGTTGTCACTTGATAGCGATTTAAAACATCTACCAATCCCGCTACGTGGTCGAGATCAGGATGAGTCGAAACCACAACATCAATCTTTTTATCAAAAAACGGCCGCTGCTTAGTCAACTCTCGCAACACCGATGAATCTCTACCGCCATCCACCAACATCTCGAACCCATCTGGTGTTTTAATTAGAATTGCATCCCCTTGGCCCACATCAAGAAAAGACACCAGCAAGCAGTTGCAATCCTTCTCTAGCCACTTCGTCCTTACTACCTCAGGTAGCCATACTGCAATAACAACAAATGTGATGATCATTAATAGAGCAGCTCTCATACTTAGGGGTTGTCTATCCATTCTCACATTATACAAAAGAGCCGCTGACAATTGCTTTGTCGCGGCTCGTCCCTTGCGGAAATATTTGGTTTTGTCACGCACTACCCGTTTTTTGAAGCAGGGGTTTTGGAGAACCGTTGCCATCGGGTTGCGCTGCTTGAGTTTTCTTTTCATCTGTCCCTCCTCACTCTATCAACCCACGACCATTCGCGAGCTGAATAAAGTGGGTGAGTATGTCAGACTCACCCGAAGGAAATGGTTTGGTTCTGTTGCCAAGCAGCCATCACTACTCCGATTCACTTTTGCGGATCATCAAGACACTTATACCCATAAGTATCGTAGACCACTCGACCGCTCGTGTCTGCCCGATAAATAATATCGGGTTGGCATTCGTATTGCAGGCGATAGGAACCGACCTTAGCGCGCATTTCTTCGAACTCATCTTGTGAGCTCCATGCGTCTTGACAGTAGTACGGCACGCCCGATTCAAGCACTGAGCAGACAAGCCAGTCACCGCGGACTTCAAGCCGAGAGTACACGTCAGGCCAGGCTCTTTTTATGATTACGTCTCGATTTGCCAAAATAGCGGCTGAGTCACAATCTGGCTGCTTCTGGCAGTTAGTGAAATCTTCGAAGTTCTTGCTGAGCTCCAGTGACCGACGCATGAGCTCAGTGCCTGGTGCCTGAATCGGTGACTCAAAGATCCCAAGCTTACTACCAGGCATAACCCATGTGAACAGACCCTCCTCAACCATCCACCAACCGATGAACAGAAGGAGAGCAGCTGAGATTAATTTCGACAGGCGCATACTATTTCCCCTTGGAAAGAACAATCTTTATCAACCCACGACCATTCGCGAGCTGAATAAAGTGGAGAAGTTTACGGCACTTCTCCATGGGCCGGGTGATAGTCGTTCTCGGCTCAGCAGCTTTCCAGAGCTACCTTAATTGACCTTGCCGTCTTTCTCGAGAGAAAGACGATGCGAGTTATTTCCACCAACTTACTTCGCACCAAACACCCTAATCATTTGGGCATACGACTGCTTAGTGCAGTATGAAGAACTTGAAAGAGTAACGTCTGAATGCGTCTGAATGGTTGCTACCCCTGATGGCTCCATGCCATCAGGCAACAATTCAGTTACTCGCATTCTCTACGGTGTCCGGACACCGTGTAGCTGGACGGTCAGCTACTTCCCTGCGTATCTTGCCATAGTGAGGTCTTCAGTTACCTCGACGCTATGTCAATTTACGCTCTGGCCTGGGAACAGGCTTACTCTATCAACCCACGACCATTCGCGAGCTGAATAAAGTGGAGGAAGTTTTACGTTCCTCCTGGTTAGTTTTGCTTCTGTTGCCAAGCGGATCTAATAACCGCTTCGCCGCCTCTACAACAACTACCCGACCGATTCCTCGAAAAGGACGTAAGGGTAGTCGCCGTAGATCGGATCGAGCACGACTGGGATGGTCATTCCAGGCTGCAGGCGCGTACACCTGTCCTCCTTGTAGGGAGTTTCAGCTTCGGAAGTGAACGTCTGCTCCTTTCCCTTAACAAAGAAGGTGACAGAGCAACCCCGGTCGCGATTGACCGCCACCACCGTGCCTTCGCCCGTTCCAAAGAACGGGTCGACCAAGGCACAGCCCGAAAGCAGTGAAGCAGCGACGATATTTAAAAAGAACTTGCTCATGGTATTTCTCCCCATATCACACAACGAATTATTCGCTGGTTGAATAAGAAAAGAAATACAGTTGCTCAGAAAGCTAACGAGTTTTCGCGAGCTTTATTGAGGGCAGAAGCAATAACCAAACTTCTGCTTACGGTGGGCTTTTGTCCTCGCCGCGCCTCTTGCTGAGGCGCGGCCTGCAATCAATGGAAATACAGGACGAATCCGGCACTCCACTGGTCGATGAGTGTGAGGCCCTCATCTTGCCGGTCATGTTTTTCCAACCACATGGCCGTGGCTAAGATGTCATTCTCGGACATCCGACGAGGCGTGCGCTTAAGGGGCACGAAACCGTCGGTGAAACTTGCGGCGCCCACCACTTTGCCGTTTGAGATAATAATCTCCATCGGAATTCTCCCCCTCTTTAGCCCACCACTTAATGTCATGGGCTTAATAAGGGAGCCGAGAAGCGGGAGGAGTTTTCACTCCTCCCAACTTCTCAGCCCAGAAAGATTCGACGCGCACAGCGTCTTCACGTTTTTGGCGTTCTTCACGCCACTGCCTCCGCAGTTCTGACGTCGGTTCGAGTTTTGCCTCGATACCCGCTGGAAGCGCCTGTAGCAGCTTTTCGCCGCACGGCCGGTGAACGCGCTGCGTCTCGTGGCCTTTGACAGCCAATAGATACTGCGCACCCCTTTTGCCGGTATGCTGGCAGAAAACGCAAACGTTCATAACCCTTCTCCTCCTGGTTGTGATGAGTGGAAAAGGCTTAAAGTAAGCACTTTCCACTCACCACAAGGGTGAGTAGGGTTATTTATTGTAATGAACAAAAAATATGATTACTCAGTTCTCATCCGAATGATATTCCCTTAAAGCACATAAAAACCGCTTAAAGCGGCGATGAGGCAATTACAATGCGGAATGCAATGCCCGTGTACCGGCGATAAACATCTGGTTCCAGATGTGCTTTATGTGGGGTACCAACCCGTCAGAGGTGACTGACATTGGCTAATATACACCCTATGGTTTTTTTGTCAAGCTTTCTTGGATCGACGTGTCCGTAAAACCTCATTTGGCCTTTGTTTAAAGCGATATATAATGGATATTTATGTCAATATTTATAGGCAGTCTTCCTCAAAATTGGCTCTTGCTCTTTACTTTTTAGTGTCAGTATGCTATGCTCTTGGGGCTGTCGGAAGAAGGGCCTAGTGCCAGCCGCCAGTGCAGATTAGCAGGCCTGTTTAATTAAGCCTCTGGTCTGCTTCGTTCTTCGGGGCCAAATTTGTTTTCGGCTCCCTTTTAGGAGATTTACATTGAATAGAATTCGTAGCCTTGGAGGCGACGGCTGGTAAGGTCCGGGTAATGGACTTGAGCCAAGCTTGTCGGAGAAGTCGTCACCCCATTCTGTGTGGGTGACGCAATTGGGGGCGGGCCAACGTTGGTCCCGCCCCCTTCTATTTTTACTATAAGCGTACCCACAATTCATTGAAAATTGTCAGTATACTTTTTTTCACTCGTTCGCTTTCAATAACAATTCCAAAAACAGTACCTGACATCGAGAAAAATACTGTCTTATTATCGTAAACAACAATGTCTGAACCTAAACCGCCCTTTGCTGATGAGAGATATTTTCTTTCAGAGTTCTCAGAGGGTTTATCTGAGAACGCTCCTTTGTTTCTCGTATAAATAATTTTAGTTTTAATACCTAGCTTTATTCTTTTTTCGGTATAAGAATCTCTTTCTTCATCGGAAAATAGCTCCTCCATCTCGTCGGCGGCAAAGTAGACGTAGGTTTCTTTGATCTTTAGATCAAGCATTTCCTGACGGATAGTTTCAATGCCCTCTTTGCCTTGATAAAACCTCACTACGGGTCGTTCCCCAGCACTTTCGTAGAGTTTTGTGAGAATCGGCAGTTCTTTATTGAGAAAACCTTGTTTAAGTTCAATATCCTTCTTTTGTTTTTCTAGCAAACGCTCAAGATTCTCCGGTGACTCGGGAGTAAACAAAGTTTTCTTTCCTTGCTCAAAGGTACTCATCAAGCCTTTCTCCTGGAGTTGTTCGATTTGTAGATAAGTAGTGGAGCGCTTGATACCTGACTGATTAGCGAGCTGGTCAGCTGTTGCTGCGCCAAGCTCAAGAGCGGCCGCATACACCGCCGCCTCTTTCTCGGTTAATCCAAATGCCTCTAAGTTATTTTTAGGACTTTGCATACATTTATTGTACCGTACCCTAGATAAAAATCATCGTGGTACAATACTTTTTATATGAAATACGAAGCGAAAACATTTAACCTTCCCGCGATTGCGGGTATCTCCAAGGCCACGATGGTCAATCATCTTGGCCTATATCAGGGCTACGTTAAGCATGTGAATGTAATCGACGAACAAATTAAAGCCTTGAGTAGTGAGCTTGAAAAAAATGCCTATGCGATTGGCGAATTGCAGCGGCGGTTGGGATTTGAGTTTTGTGGTATGCGCAATCACGAGTATTATTTCTCGCAATTTGAAGGTGGGCCGCAGCCGCTTGGAGACGGGCCGCTCAAAGATATGATTGAAACACAGTGGGACAGCTTCGACACATGGCTAGATGCTTTTATGCAAATCGCCAAGGCGCGCGGGATTGGTTGGGCGATGCTCTACTACGACGGAAAAACCAACCAGCTCGTCCAGACCTGGGTGGATGAACAGCATATTGGCCAACTAGTCGACGTTGATATTATTCTGGCGCTTGATATGTGGGAACATTCATATTTAATTGATTACGCTTCACCAGATAAGAGTAAATACGTTGATGCCTTCTTTAAAGCTCTCAACTGGGAAGTGGTAGCGAAGCGGTTAACTTAGAAAAACTAGCGATTAATCGCTAGTTTAGCGGAAGAATAGAGGTAAGGTGTCTGTGGTCGGAGCGTTTTTTGCGTCGAGTTTTTTCTCTTCTTCCTCTTCGATTATCCAGTCGTCAACCCTACTAACTGATCTCATAGAGTCGGTGCTCCACCGCCAAAGACCAAAGCCAATCGAGGTATACATGACCAATATCCAGATTGGCGAAAATGGTGGTACTTTAACTGAAGCAAGTGGTAGGGAGGAAAAGAAGGTCGCCATATCGATAATATAAGAAAGGCCAAGATGAGCGAGCAGAGAAAATGGTAGCGCCAAACTGGTAGAAAACAAACCGATTGCCCCAGCCATAAAAGTGACTAGCATAGAAAATGGGACTAGCGGCAGCACCAGCACATTAACAATAATCGCCACTAGTGAAACTTCTCCGATGTGATAAAGCAGTAGAGGTAAGACTGCAATTTGGGTAGCGATAGTGGCAATCAAATATTCTCTAGCACCAAATTTGGTAAAACCGTCACTAATAAAACTCTCAAATCTTGGGGCTATTAAAACTAGACCAAGAGTGGCCATAAAAGAAAATTGGAAACCAATGTCGTAAATGAGCAAATAGGGATTAATAAAGACCATTAGGCTTCCAGCAAATAGCAAAGTTCGCATTAGATTGTTGGTGCGACCAAAAAACTGCGCTGTTAGGAGCAAGCTGGCCATAATACTTGCCCGTACCACGGTAGCCGAAAGTCCAACTAAAAGGGCAAAGCCAGCAATTGCCAGTAACGCAACGATAATTCGCGGACGTTTGGGCAAAAGGAACGAAAGGAGGGTGAGGATGAAAGAAACTATCAACATTACGTTGTGTCCCGACAGAACTACAATATGGATAATACCGCTGGTCCGAAATGCAGCTTCTAAGTCCTCCCCGAGAGCCTGTTTGACTCCAAGTAACAAACCCTCCCCCAAGCCAGCTTGTGGTTCAGTTAAGACTGTCTCGATGGAGCCCATAAGAAGCTGCTTAATGTTAAGTAAATGAGTCACAATGGGATTGCCGTTGTCCTCACTCAAGATTTCAATATCAGCGAAAGAAATCTGATACTCTACCTGGCGAACCAGTAGATACGCTGGATAGTTGAAACTACGACCCAGTTCAGTGTCAAAAACTTCTGGGACTTTAATAGTGCCTTTAACAGCTACGATATCGCCATAGGCTATATTTGCGTATTTGTCCGTACTAACTAGTACGATCGTGTCTTCGGTTTTTATATACAGTTGAGTAGTCTGTTCCCTCACGTCTGGCTCCTTTATCACCTCACCAGAAAAAGCTACTTCTTGTCCTACGTATGACGAAAAGACCGAGTGTCCAAATTGCCAAGAGGTAACTTCAAAGCGAAGCATTCCGAGGGCACAAATTATGGTGGCGATACTGATGGTGATGATGTGGGTGGCAGACGGAGCTTCACTCCAACGGGTAGCCACCACCATTAGTCCAAACGCCACGAGGCACAACCAGACTATAGTTGGCAGACTCACAAAAAACAAAGTCGCTAAGGCAACACCAAGCAGGAAGGAAATGATTACGATGTGAAATCTATAAGCCAACACTCCCGCCAGTATAGTATGAAAAAGCCACGTGATAACGTGACTTACAAAGAACAATGTTTTTGGTTGGACTGACCGGGAGTGCGTACTCCCGGTCAAACCGTTGCGACCTACGCTATTGCGAGCGAGGGTTCAGACTGAACTGAAGCAGCAGACAGTTCCGCTTCTAGTTCAGACATCCGGCGCTTATACGACGCTCGACTGTTCTTCATTCCTTGAAGCTCCATCGAGTTGCCCAGGCCCTGTCGGCGATGAAGCCGATCAACTTGTGCGTTCAGCTTGCTGTGTGCTTCGCGCACACGAGCCAGCTCGCTCTTTATGGCAACCGCAGAACGATCAGAACGATGGTTTGACATAGAATCCCCTCAAAAACCCCGACCGTCATTATGACCAGCCGGAGCAAAATACTACTATAGAATCTATTATGGTCAAGGGGATAACCAATTACGCGTCGAGGGCCTCGTTTACTAGTCGGTCGGCCTCTTTGTTAAACTCTCGCCTAACGTGGGTTAAGGTCAGGTTAGGGAATGATGAGACCCGTAAATTGTGTATTAGGATAAAGTGCGGTACTAAACCAGGTTCCTTTATCTGATACTCACCATTCAGTTGTTTCTTCACAAGTTCACTGTCGAGCTTTATCTCGAAATGCAGTTCTTTGGTTTTTTTGCCAAACTGTTCTTTGGCGGCTTCAAGTCCCCGCACCACCGCATAGTATTCAGCGAAGTTGTTAGTGGCGTTGCCGATCGCTTCTGAAACTTCACGGACCACTTTTCCTTTGGCGTCGACAATCTGTGCCCCGATTGCGGCTGGTCCCGGATTCCCGCGCGAGCCGCCGTCAGTAAAGATAGTGATAATTTCCATAAGTAGAAGATTAGCAGAAAAAAGCCCTGATTGCATCCTCAAAAAGGCAGACGAGGCTTTTAAATAAGATCCACTACCCGTAATCGAATTTGTTGCCGGCCCATGAAAAAAGATTGTTCGACATGAGCAATTAAGGTAAAGCTGGCCTGTTCCTCCGGATTTTTTTGGAAGTTGGAAGGAATTGCAAAGAAAGCAATGGCTTCGAGTTGTCCATTGTTTGTTTCAAACAAAAGCTTGAGATGTTCATGAGCTTTGCCAAACTGTTCTACTTTTCGCGGTGTCACATTTTTAAAAGCAAATAGTGGTTTCTTATTACCAGTGCCATATGGAGCCAGAAGAGCCAAGTCACTGATAAGTGAGTTTGTTACTGCCTCAAGAGTCAACACCTCGTCAATTAATTCTTCGCTTGTCATCAAAGCTTTACTCCCTAATTTTACGTACGTTTCATTCAATTTTTCACCGAGCGAAAAAATAGATTCGTCTTTAATTGAGAAACCGCCAGAAAAATGATGCCCTCCATGTTCAATAAATATTTCCGGGACAGCGTTCATTAAGGTCACCATACTAGTTTCTCCACCTGACCGACATGAACCTTTGAAAACACCGTTACCATCCTTACCCCAGAGAAAAACGGGCCGAAGGTACTCTTCGGCTAGCTTGTTGGCCGTCAAACCAACTAAAGCTGGCCGCCACGCAGGGTTACCCATGACCAGAACAGCGGGCATTTCTTCCAAATGCTCTAGTCTTTTATTAATTTCTTTAGTCATCATGGCCACGGCAGTTTTGCGTTCTTGATTTAGTTTTTCGAGGGTGTCGACACAGACTCCAGCTTCTACCGCATCGGTGGCGGTCAACATTTTAAAAGCGATTTCTGGACTGTCCATGCGTGACGCTGCATTGATACGAGGCCCAATAGTGAAGCCGATATCTTCTTCGGTTAGGTAACGTTGATCGACTCGATTTTTTTGTAATAGTTTTTGCAAACCAGGCCGCCTGGATTTACGCAGTACTTGTAGTCCGTAGCGAGCCAAGACACGATTTTCACCAACTAGCGGAACCATGTCTGCAATGGTGGCGATCCCCACCATGTCGAGCCACCACTTTTCATAACCAGGCGAAAGTTGGTGGACTGTATTTTTGAGTAAAGCTTGCACCAGTTTAAAGACCACCGCTGCTCCACAAAGCTCAGTAAATGGATACTCTCCAAGCTTAGGGTTAACTATCGCGTACGCCTCTGGCAAGACTTCTGGTGGCTCATGATGGTCAGTTACGATAACATCGATCATTTTTTCCTTAGCGTAAGCAATAGCTTCAACATCCGAAGTGCCGCAGTCGATCGTAACTATCAAGGTGACACCTTGATAATTTAGTTTGTCGATTGCGCCGATACTGAGCCCGAAACCTTCGTAGTGTCGGTGCGGTATGTAATTTTGAAATTGTTCGTACCCGATGGCTTTGAAATAGTCATGCAAGACTACCGCCCCAGGAATTCCATCGCAGTCATAATCACTAAAAATAGCAATCTGCTCATTTCTTTCCATGGCAGTCTTTATACGTTCTACTGCTAGTCCCATATCATGCAGGAGCATTGGGTCGTGAAGCTGAGTTTCGTAATCTGGGTCCAGGAAAGCAGCGGCCTCTTCAACGCCGCGTAGGTGTAGAAGGCGATTCACTAAGGGCGAATGACTGGGGGCCAGGGTTGGAACCTTTGAATCAAGGAAACGGTAGGTGACCATAGTGGTATGTATGGTAACATTCTTGCTGTATGTCGACTATTTTTTCAAAAATTATTGCTGGTGAAATTCCTGGCTTCTTTGTTTATCAAGATGAAGTATGTGTTGTTATTATGGACAAATACCCTGCCGTGACTGGGCAGTCGATGGTTATTTTAAGGAGGGAAACTCCATATATTTTTGACCTGACCGACGCCGAGTACGCACATATTTTTTCTGTAGCCAAGCGGGTCGCCAAAGCTTCCGACCAAGTCTTAGCAACAAAACGCAGTTGTCTAGTGGTAGAGGGGTTTGAAGTGCCACATGTTCATATAAAAATCTATCCCATGCCAGACACTGCCACCAATCTCGGCAACGTTATGTGTGAACGGGTAAAAGCCCACGATGAAGACCTAGCAGATTACGCTAAAAAAATTGGTGCCTTGTTGAGCAATTAAATGAAGTGCGCGGCAAAAATCTTGCTCTCACCCTCACCATCTATCTAGTTCAAGAGATCTAGCACTGAGGTGCTACCGTGCTCAAGATAGGTAAGCATAGCGCCGCCGCCGATAGAGACAAAGCCGATTTTGTCGTTGAGTCCCAATTCTTCGATAGCGGCGACAGTATCTCCGCCGCCGACTACTGAAAAAGCTTCTGCGCTAGCCAGGTTACGCATAGTCTCTTCGGTACTAGCTTTAAAACCAGCTTCATAGTTTCCAAACGGTCCGTTCCAGAGAATTGTTTTAGCCTCTCTAATATATTCGGCTAGCATAGCGACCGTCGCTGGGCCGCAATCAAAAATCTTCTCATCAGAGACTACCTGATCTGGTGCACAAGTGCGGACACCTTGCGGACCTTCCACTACGACATCGAGTGGCAAAAGTAATTTTTTACTTGTCAGAAATGCCGCCTCAGAGATCGTCACGTCCGACACTAGTGACTGTCCTACTTCAAATCCTTTGGTTTTAAAGACATCGTTGGCTAGTGCACCGCCGATAAATACAAAATCGTATAGGTTCAGGTATTTTTCGACTAAGGGCATTTTAGTTTCGAACTTGGCACCACCAAGCATGAAGAGTGATGGATGTTTTGGCACCATTACCTTTTGTAACTCTGTCACTTCTTGCATTAAATTTAGCCCAGCGTAGGTAGGTAACAACGTGGCCAGAGCATGCAGCGAGGCGTGTTCCCGATGAGCTTCAGCAAAAGCGTCGTTCACATAAATATCCCCAAACTGAGCCATATGCTTAGCAAATTCAATATCGTCCTCTTCCTCTCGACTGTCAGCTCTTAAGTTTTCTGCCATTAAAAAACTGCCTTCCGAGATAAGTGCCGCTCGCGTTTTAAACTCATCGCTCGTAACAAACCCACCCCAGTGGATCGGAAAGACTTTCTCTAAGGCTAAAAAAATCGGCCTGAGAGTTTCTTCTGGCTTACGACCAATATGGCTGAGGATAACCGTCTTCGCACCTTGTTCGTGCAGATAACGCAAAGTGGACAAAGCTCGTTTGAGACGAAAAGCATTTCTAATTTCACCGTTGTCAGCAATGGGAATATTTAAAGAGACTCGAATAATAACTCGTTTCCCGCGCAAGTCTGTCAGTTCAGTAATTTTCTTCATGTTAGAGTTTGGTGGCGTTAATTATCTGTATAAAATCATCGGCTTTAAGACTGGCCCCCCCAGGCAAAAAACCGTCCATTCCACCCTCACGGTGTAGCTCCGCTGCATTATCCTTATTTACCGATCCTCCGTATATCAAAGTCACCTTCGCCGCCGTTGACCGGTCGTAGAGTTTAGTCAGAGTTGATAAGAGAAAGAGCTGCATTTCTTTCACATCGGCGGCGGTAGCGGCCTTACCAGTACCGATGGCCCAGATTGGTTCATAAGCAATTACCACTTTCTTTACTTGTGCTGCTGGTAGTACCGCGGTGATGGCCTTTACTTGCTTTTCTATCTGTGAAAAGAAGTTGCCTTGGGTATCGCGTTCTTTCTCACCAATACAAACTACTGGTGTGAGGTTGTGTTTTAAAGCAATTTGGATTTTCTTTTGTACTACTTCGTCGTTTTCTCCCATCGCTCTGCGTTCGGAATGACCAATAATCACGTACGTCACCCGCATATCGCGTAGTTGGGCTGCCGATACTTCTCCCGTGAAAGGTCCCATCGGCTCAACCGAGACATTTTGGGCGGCCAGGAAAATTGGTTTTTGACCAATTCTCTTAGCCACCTCTGCGATATGCAAAAACGACGGTGCAACCGCCACGGTAACCCCATCATTTTTTTTAAACTTTTTTGCTACAGCAGTAGCTAGTGTTCCAGCGTCTTTAAGGGTGTTCGGGTTAAGCTTCCAATTTCCTATGACTACGGCGGTTTTTTTCATATGCCGTAATGGTAGCATATGAAATTTGTTAATTATTCGCTCTCGCGCCACTCCACAAATTGGTAGACATCCGAGGTATTTGGCACCAGTGGAGGTGGGTTGTCGACTAAGTTACGGTCGTAACTACTGTAGCGATTGTGGAAACCTGATTGAAAAGTACTACCACTCACCCACTGCGTTCCTACCCGTCCGTTTGAAACGATAGTTCCATTTGCGGTCAGTGAATTACGCTCATAATATGGTCGAAAATCGAGCGGACCGGACGGATTTGGCAGATTACTATATTCATAGTCATTACGACCAAAGCGACCAGTCTGAGCCACATAAATTCCGTTAATAAACATGTCATTTGGTACATCGACGCCAAGAAGAACGTTGTTCTCAGCAATAGCCAACAGACCATCTTCCTCTGGGTCACTATAGGTAATATTGCCTTGAAGAATAATCGATGGATTAGCCCCAGTACTATCGGTTCCAGCCGCCGCCAGGGTGACCTTTTCATCTAACACCCCTTGGAGCCAAACCTTATCGGCCACATAAATAATTGGGCAGCTGGGATTGATTGCATATGTTCCATAGTTGGTGTCAGTCTGAATAATATTCCGTTCGGTGTGATTTCCCTGCTCGGTTGAGTAGGCGGAATAGGAACGAACTGCCGTTACTGTCCTTGCGGTAAAGGTCCCATTGCCGTTAAAGGTTATTCGGTAACCATGTGTACCGGAAGAAGGAATATAAGTCCCGCCTTGATTTTGGGCCCGGTCAAGGATGTTATTAAGATCAATACTTATATCAGTAAAATTAATCGGTGGTGACGGAAAAGAAAATAATAGTTGATTTGCGTTAGCGGTGGTGGTAAAGACACCATCACGAGTACCAGACGGTGAACAACCAAAACTGGAAGTGCAAGTCCAGGACAACAAACCACTGGTAACAGTCGACTGATTAGTTCCATCCATACGGATACCTTGATTGGAATGATAGGGACCAATGAAGTTTTGGGTTGCTCCTGCCCAAACACTAGAGTTGATTATGTAGGCGTACTCAGCTACTGTTGGCTGCGTGTAACGGGCTGATATTGTTCTGTTCAGAGCCGGATTCTCATAAGTATGACCAGTTGAGGTTACTTCTAATGAAGTCACGTCTCCACAATAAGAACTACTGGCCACAGTTAGAGAAAATTCTCCGATTGGACCTTGCTCTGGGTCAGAGTACACATGAGTATAAGGCCCTGGCAAGCCAGTACCGTTGGTTGAGTCGTTTGGATAATGTGCGAGATACCAACGATAGTAGTTGAGCCCCGCTTCGGCAATTTCAGAAGCTCTTTCAAGTTGGTAACGGTGCTCGGCACTTTTGTGTTGCGATATAAGATATCCTAAGAAGGAGGTCAATATCACCAGAAAGACCCCAGAAAAAACTAGCACTAGCACTAGGAGATATCCACTTTGAACTGAGTTACGATTTATCATAAATTGTCTTTTAAGTTACGTGGGGCAATACTGGTTCTGAGTAAAAATTCTCCAGGAGCTTGAATTGGGTTCACGTTAACAATAATTTGCACTCGTATATAACGCACATCGGTGAGTAGGTCCGAGGCAAAAAGTTGATTCCCTCCGCTGTCAAAATAGGAGAAAGTTGAAGTTGCTTCCAGGTTGTTTTGCACATATTCAGAAATGATAATTTCCTCATCTGGTGTTGGGTTGTAGGTCGGGGGCGAACCAGTGGCGTTATACATCCGTTTATAAAAGGTCGTACTCGACAATTCGTACTCCACGTACTCAACACTGTTATCGTAATCGATGTCGCTGTAAAAACCCAACAAGTGATCGTTTTTAATAACAATAGGGAAACTACCGTCTTCCGCGTATGTCATTTCCCTAAGGTCTCTGGTTAGACGAGTCAGTGAACGTCTCGCGTTATCTACTTCTGTAGTTTGCGCTAGGGCGTAAGCATTGTAGGAGTAGAAGTAATATACCGCGGAAAAAATCATCGTTACCAAGATTGTCATCAAAGCAATGGTGACTAACATTTCTACCAAAGTCATCCCTCGTTGTAATCGTAGATACTGCATACATTATTGTGGCAACAGCGTTATAGCCAAATCCATGTTACCGCTGATCGAGACCGCGCTGATGGTCTGTGTCACAAACCCTGCTTTTTGAACCATGACATCATAGTCTGATTCCGCAACAACTCCAGAGTGAATGAACACTTGACCACAGAGGTTGGTACTTTCACTTTCACTAAAACCACTTCGACTTAAAGTAACTGTGGCACCCGGGACTGGTTCTCCTGTCTGTGACACTATCGTGGTTCTAAGTGAGTAAGGGACACTCCCTCGTAACACTAAGATCAAAGTACTGTCTACTCCGGCTCGATGAGTCAAAGGGACAGCTGGACAAGCGGTACTCACAACCAGTCCGGTCGGAGGTGTAAGGGAGTAGGAGTCGAACTCCACATCGGAAAAACTCAAGGCGCCACTTCCGTCGCTGGTACCGCTAAGAGTAGTTTTATATATTGGATTTGCTAGTAAGTCAGTACCGATAACTTTGCTCCCCTTTAGGGTAAGTGCTGCCCCAGATCTAACTGCCGCTGACTCGCGATAATATACTGTTACTTCGTCAAGACTAGGAGAGACACTGGTATTACTTGTAGTCAAACTAAGATGCACGGTTATATTAGGATATGTCAGAGGATCAAGTGCCGAGATATCGATATATGAACCAGTGAAACCAGTACTGTTACCGCTTAAATCACTGTCTGGAATTAATGAAAAAGTTGAACTCGCCATAATCCCAACTTGGACTCGATACTCTGTTCCGCCGGGAACTGTCGCTGCTACTGTAATAGCTCCCCACTCTGCCAGCGGTGTCGGTGACATAACATTAAGACTGGCTTGCCCGGCAGCTACGTATGAACCGGTGTTTTGTTGTAGCCAAAGACTGCCACCTGTGATTTCGATCCCACTACTAGTGGCCACGCCCCCCGCGCCAGAAAAATCCTCAACTATGTCAGTGTCAGTTATGGCGCTATAGGTGGTGATGTCGATATCGCTCAGTTCCCCGATTTGAAAAGTGACTGTAGAAATGTCTGCTTCTAAAACTGAAAACGGTGCCGTTGTTGGATTCGGGTTTGAGGTGGTGGCTTGATAGGTTTGATCTGTCGAATACCCCGGTGCCGTCACTATTACTTCGTAATTACTACCGGCCGGTGCCCCGGAGAATAGGGCCGCACCGCTACTGTCGGTGCTCTTGGTGACATCGATTGTAGTGGTGGTGGTGTTATTAATTAATTGTACAAACGCTCCAGGCAGAGGTAACGCGTCAGCATCAAGCACGTTGACGCGGACCGTCCCGCCTCCATCAGTTGTTTCGATTGATCGAGGAACGATATTGCTTGTAAGGAAAATACTCTTTGTATTATTTTTTAGTGTCCAGCTAATTTCTATCTTCACGCGTTTATAATCAGCGGGAATACCGTTGCTATCAGTGGTGGTAGCAGTCAGGAGACCGTCGGCGGGATCATCAACATACTCCACCAAGACCCTTTCGTTAAAGACGATATTATTTAAAGTAATTGAACTATTTTGTGGAATTGTCCCAGCCGGAATTCCAGCAATTGTACCGACCTCACTATAGGGCAGCGACCGAAAATACTCCATACGATCGTTGGCAAGAGTCACGGCGCTGGTTTTGGCTTTGGCATGTGCCAGTAGTTCAAAAGTGTAGGTAAATGTACCAAACAAGCCAGCAAAAATGGTCACTCCAACGGCCGTTACAATTAAGACCTCTATGAATGAAAATCCTTTATGCTTAGTACTAATACTTTTCATATTTAAATACTTTCACCAATCGAGTAAATTGGTGCGATTAACGCCAAAGCAAAGAATCCCACTCCACCACCGATGAACACCATCAAAAGCGGTTCAATGATGGTCGAAAGATCTTTGGTTTTTCTCTCCACCTCAGCTTCATAATAACCAGCTAGTTCGTTAAGCATTCCGGCAATCTGTCCTGTTTCTTCACCCACCAAGATCATCTCCCCGACCAGAATTGGATAAAGATCATTTCTCTCAATAAATACTTCTGACAGGGCAGTCCCCTTTTCTACCCGGTTGCGAGCTTCTCGCAAGATTTTCTTATAAAAAACATTCTGAACGACTTCCTCAGTAATCTCAATCGACTGCATCACATCGACCCCAGAATTAAGCAAGGAAGAGAGGGTGCGAGCGGTGCGGGCAGCGTTAGTCTCTTTGGCCATGTTTCCAATAACTGGCAACTTTGGAATCAACCACGAAGTAGTGATTTTCCCCCATTTAGTGCTAAGGAAGTAAAAGAAACCACCGACCACAAAGACAATCCCTCCTAGGGCCAAGGCGGTGTAGTTAACCATGAAGTCACTGGTAGCAATCAAAAATTTGGTCGTGGCAGGCAATTCTTGTCCCACCCCCTTAAATACAGCGGTGATTTTTGGCATAACATAAATCATCATGAGAATCCCAATGATAATCATCACGAGAATCACGATTGATGGGTACATCATGGCGCCTTTGATTTTTTTCTTAAGATTACTCGAACGCTCCATTTGCATGGCTAGAACTTTGAGTGATTCCGCCAGCGTACCACTTTCCTCGCCCGCTCGTACCATTGCCACAAAAAGGTCATCAAATACACTGGGGTGCTCCTTAAGAGCTTCAAAAAATTGACCGCCAGCATTGATTCTTTCAATGACTTTCTTGACCACGCCTTTAAGGCGCGGGTTCCTACTTTGGCGTTCAATCACCGACAAAGCTCGTGAGACTGTCAGCCCAGCCGTAAGCATTGAACCCAGGTTTCTGGTAATCATCACCAATTCGTCCTGCTTTACCCGACTAAGATAATAGTTAATTTTTTCAACATTAAAATATTTCTTAAGGTTAAATTGAGAACTACTTTCAATACTGGCAACAGTGTGCCCCTGTTCTCTAGCAATAGCATAAACATCAAACCGGTCAGACGCGGTAACCGAGTTTGTAACCTTCTTTCCTTCTTTATCTTCACCGATGTATGTAAAAACTGGCATATGTCAGACAACTGGCTATCTATTCATTTATAACACGTAGCACTTCTTCAATCGTTGTGTAGCCTTGAGCAGCTTTGAAAATGCCGTCTTCAATCATTGTAAGCATGCCTTCCTTACGCGCTTGAACTTGTACCTCGTCGCCAGTCTTTTCGGACATCACCATGTCTTTGATAGTAGGTGACATTTCCAGGACTTCGTGAATTCCCATCCGACCTTGGTAACCGTCTTCTGTTGTACCGTTTTCATTCGGACGATAAAACGGTATGTCATTCCAACCAGCATCCTCTTTTACGATTTTTTCTTCTCTCAATGCGTTTAAAACCAAGTCGAGATCAACTTTTTTAGCTAGTTCTTCGCGTTCAGCTTTGGTTAGTGTATAAGGCAATTTATCGTCACATAATTTTCTTACCAGCCGCTGCCCGATAGCCACTCTTAGCGTGGACACTAGTAGGAAAGATTCCGCCCCCATATCAATCAATCGGGCCACGGTACCTGCCGCTGAGTTGGTGTGTAGAGTAGCTAGTACCAAGTGACCAGTAAGCGCGGCGTTGATCGCCAGACTGGCTGTTTCTTCATCTCGAATTTCTCCCACCATAATAATATCTGGGTCTTGACGCATCAGTGAGCGCAGTCCCGCCGCAAAAGTAAAGCCTATTTCTGGTTTTACTTGCGATTGATTGACCCGTGCCATTTGGTATTCGATTGGATCTTCGATGGTAGATATATTTACTTCTGGAGTATTTAGAAGGTCAAGAATAGTGTAGAGAGTGGTTGACTTTCCAGATCCAGTCGGACCAGTGACTAAAATAATTCCTGTCGTTGCCCTAGTGGCGCGATGAATACGATCGAGTGTGCTGCCATGAAAGCCAATTCCTTCAAGCGAAAATCCACTGCGGTTTTCTCGCAAAAGACGCATCACAATTTTTTCTCCAAAAAAAATCGGTAACATCGAAACACGAAAAGCCACTTTTTGTCCGTCCATCTCCATTTTGAAACGACCGTCCTGGGGCAAGCGCTTTTGGTCAAGCTTGAGATTCGATAACACCTTAATACGGGCAGCAATACTGCCACCAGCCATTTTTGGTAATTTCATGGCGTCATGAAGAATGCCGTCAACCCGATAGCGAACCATGACTTCTTCCTCCAACGGCTCAATATGGATATCCGATGCACCTTGAATAATGGCATGACGAAGCAACGTGTCGACAATCCGCACTACTGGCAAATCTTCGGCTGCTTTTTTTAGATCACTTTCACTCAACTCTTCACCATTTTCTTCCGCCAACACTTTCAGCTTCGAGGCGTCTTGCATGATGAGATCTCCAAATTCATCTTTAAGATTTTTTTGATACTGCCTAAGAGCCGAACGCATTGATTCGGTATCGGTCAAGCGGGGTTGAATCCGTAAGCCGACCTTCTTTTTAATAAAATCAATCGCTGGTAGGTCGGCCGTGTCGAGCATGGCCACCTCAAGCGAATCTTCGTTTTTCTTGTACGCAATAATATTGTGATTACGCGCTACTGGTTCGGGTATCAGAGTTAGTATCTGGAAGTCAATTTTTTCATCCTTGAGTGAAACGAACGGGATCCCCAGGACATAGGATTCAACCCGCCGCATATCATCTTCGGTCATATGTCCATGTGCAATTAGCGCCTCAGCTAGAGTACGCTTGTCTTCTTTAGCAATTTTCTCAGCCGCAGCAATATCCGTCTTAGTGATAAGACCAGCGTCTAAAATAAATCGCTTGAGTTGTTCGTCTTGAATTCGCACAGGAACCACAATGAACTAATAAACCTCCTTGGTTATGCTTTGATTATATCATCGACTGCTTACATATATATGTGGATGTAAGGAGGATAATTAATGGGTGCACATTTGTGATTACCCTTCCGTCGATTTTGACAATCTCTGTATATCTAGTACACTACTGTTAATTCTGATTTTGACTGCTCGGCTGAAAGCCGAGCAGTCTTTGTTACAGGGTTTGGAAAGCCAGAAAATTTTGTTTAGAAAATACCGTTAATTTATTAATATATGTTTGACTTAAAAGTAATCAACGCCGTCTTAGGCGAAATGGAAGAGGAACGCGGTATCCCCCGTGAACGCATGATCGATGCGATTGAACAATCACTAGCAACTGCGTACAAAAAGGAATTTGGCAAGCGAGGCCAGATTATTACCTGTAAATTTGATCTTGACTCAGGTACGACTGTCTTCAACCAGGTGAAAATTGTGGTGGACGAAAGTATGCTGAAGCCAGAGCTTCAAGACGGCGAAGAAGAATTGGAGGAAGAGGAAACTGACGAAGAAGGTGAAAAGAAGGTCCGGTTTGATGAGGAGAAGCATATTATGCTCACTACAGCCAAAATGATTAAGCGCGACACCCAAATTGGTGATGAGCTTACCTTTCCTCTTGAATCAAAAGATGACTTCGGCCGCATCGCTGCCCAAACCGCTAAGCAGGTTATTATGCAAAAGATCCGTGAAGCCGAAAAAGATTCCGCTCTGTCTGAATTTGGTCAGAAGGCCGGCGATATCGTAGTTGGATTTGCTCAGCGTTTTGAGCGTGGCAACCTTTATGTCGATCTTGGCCGCGTGACGGCTATCATGCCGTATGAGGAACAAATTCCTGGTGAACGTTTCAAACCAGGAGAACGGATTCGAGCTCTCCTGCTAGCGGTCGAAGAAACACCTCGTGGTATTTTCCTTAAACTCTCTCGCTCACATCCTGACTTTCTCGTCCACCTCTTTGCGGTGGAAGCACCTGAACTCCAATCAGGCACCGTCGAAGTCAAAGCAATTGCTCGCGAAGCGGGCGGTCGCTCTAAGATTGCTGTCTACGCGCACGACCAACACATCGATCCAGTTGGTTCCTTAGTCGGCCAGCGCGGTGTTCGCGTTTCAACCGTTATGAGTGAACTCGGCGGCGAAAAAATCGACATCATTGAATGGTCAGAAGAACCAATTACTTTCATTGAAGATGCTTTGTCTCCAGCTCAAGTAATGCATATCAAAGTAATCACCGAACCAGATGCCGAAAATCGTGGTCATGTTGAGGTCGAAGTCTCACCCGATCAACAATCTCTAGCTATTGGTCGCGGTGGACAAAACGTCCGTCTCGCTGCCAAGCTTACCGGTTGGAAAATTGATATCATGTCACAAAAGACTGGTGCTGAGCTGGCTGAAGCCGATGCTGATGGGAAGGTGGAGATTATGGCCCCCGATGATTCTGAAATTGGCGAAGATATCGCTGTCCTTGAAAGCGAAGACGCGACTACCACTAAGCCAGATCTAGACGAAGTATTAAATGAAGCCGACGACACCGCCGACCGCGATGTCATAAACGGTGACGAAGGAACCGACGAAGTAGTCACTCCCGAGGAAGCTGAACGAGAGGTGGAGTAACCCCAATAATCAGTCTCATTAGACAACCTAAAACCAGCGGAGCGCCTTTGGCACCCCGCTGGTTTTATAAAAAAGCCCCGCCGCAGGTGTTGCGACGGGGCTGGCCTAGGCCAATTTAGTGGATGAGTTGCTAGGCTGCTCTTTGGCAGCCTTAGCGAATAAATAGGCTTCAATCTTGGTCCACTTGGTGGCCTCTTGACCGAGAACCACCGGTTTTTGCTTTGGCTCTGGCTCCCGGCGGGGTAGCAAAGACCACCCCGTGAGGGTGAGCAGCAGAATCACCAGGCTGAATTTGTACACCGCGGACCCTTCGGTGAACAAAACTAGGCCGAGGCCCAGCGGAACAAAGAGTCCAGCTTGCCACTTCAGAATCTTAGTCATATTACACCTCCACCCAAAATAGTACTACAGTAAAAAATTCTGTCAATAAATCACCTTTCCCAATTCACTTTACTGCGGTAGGATACGGGAACCTAATTTATACATATTATATGAATCTTTTACACGACATCAAAGCTGGCACCGCTGATCAAATGAACGTTATCATTGAAATCCCAAAGTTTTCTAAGAACAAGTATGAGATTGATAAAGAAACCGGGCTTATTGCACTTGATCGCGTGATGCATTCGGCGCAAGACTATCCGTTTGATTATGGCTTTGTGCCCCAGACCTTGTTTGATGATGGTGATGCCCTTGATGTAGTACTGATTACTACTTATCCGCTGGCACCAGGCATCCTCGTGAAGGCTAGGCCAGTCGCTATCATGGAAATGATTGATGGTGGCGATCGCGATGACAAGGTGATTGCCGTGCCAGTTGATGATCCTCGCTTTGAAGACGTACGCGATATCGGAGACCTCAACAAACACTTCATCAAAGAAACCACCCACTTCTTCGAAACCTACAAAAAAGTACAAAAGAAGGAGGTGCAAATTGGTGAATGGAAAGACGCGAGTGCAGCGAAAGCCGCCTTTCTACGTAGTTGCGAAATGTACAACGCCAAGAAGTAGTCACACACCCTTTTCGTCTAACGCTCCGTAGGTTAAAATCTACGGAGCGTTATGCGTTTTTCAACTTGGAACATTTTTATAATTTTTGTTGTCTTACTTAGCTTTACCCAGGTAAGCTTTGCGCAAGACGCCAGTTCGACGGCCAGCTCGAACGAAAGTGGCGGGTTTTTTGAATCAGTATTAGAAAATATTGGTGGAATCAAAGATTCAGTAGCAGAAGCTGTGCCAGCGAGTCAATCGGTACTGACTGTTGTGACTGAAAAGCGCCTCACTAATTTGGCAGCTAATATTAGCAATCGACTTGACGGACTAAGCGCGCGCTTACGACAAATTTCTAGCCGATTGGAGGTCAGGATTAATAAACAAGCTGAGGCTGGCTACAACGTAGATGCTGCACGTGCATCACTGGCTACCGCCAACGAGTTTTTGGCAGCCGCAGCAAATGATTTAAAAAATATCGACCTGGATGTCTACCGTGCCTTTCGTTCCCTTACCCCTAAAGAAGATTGGCGAGAAGTTCGGGCCACCTATATCAAAGCTCGTGATAATATACGGATGGCACACACGGAATTAAAAAATACTGTCAATGCTCTTAAGCTGGCCACACCAGTCGCAGCTGTTGCGACATCAACCGCAACCAGCACTCAATAATATGAACGAACTACCTAACACAAAAGAAAACGAACTGACTCAGCCAGTGCATACTGAGAGTATAGCCAACGGGCCAATTTTAGTGCTTTTGGTTATTCTCCTGCTGGCCATTTTGGGCGGTATGTATCGTTGGTTTGTGCTGCTTGATAACGACGTGCCGGCAATTTCAGCTGGTCTGCGGCCAAGCGCCCTAGAAAATAACGAGCCAGAAAGCACCACGGCCGAGGCTCGCGCCGAAGCGATGGGGGTCGTCAGTAACTCCAACGAAATCCCTGCTATTGAATCAGATATCGACAGTACTGATCTCGATTCGCTAGAAAGTGAACTCGACGCTATCGGAGCCGAGCTTGACGCCGCACTAGAAGAAGACGCTAGCGAACCAGCGGCCGAACCAACCCCAACCGAACCGCCGATTCCTCAGTAAACAGTATCGGCGCGACCCTGTCGCGCCGATATCATCCACCCATTTCCCGCATCCTGCATGCGGGATTCTTTATATAGTGATAGGTGGTTGCACCCCAAGGGTACTTCCAATGCTTCGCAAAGGGGCGCTCTCAAGTATCGGCATATTTAGTCATTAGGAGTTGCATTTTATTCTGACTTCAGTACACTGACGCCACTTATGGAACATAAACACAACGTTAATTTTAAAACTGCCTTTACTATCGAAACTTTACCTGATTCTGAGATTAAGATCTCTGGTGAACTGCCGTATGTTGAGCTCGAGAGTGAACGTACCGCGGCTCTGGTATCACTAGGAAAAAACGTCAAAGTCGACGGTTTCCGCGAAGGACATGTACCGAAAAATGTACTGGAGAAGCGACTCGGGGAAATGACCATTCTGGCTGAAATGGCGCAGCGCGCTATTGCTCATGCCTACCACCACATTCTAGACGAACACGCTATAGAAGCGATTGGCCATCCCAAGATTGAAATCACCAAAATTGCGCCGAGTAATCCGCTTAGCTTCACGGCTACAGTAGCAGTTATTCCTACTTTCAAACTCCCAGACTACAAGCAACTGGCTAAAGAGGTGAACAAAGCTCGACTTAACGACGAACTAACCGACGAAGAAGTTACCGAAAAAATAAATGATATCTTGCGCCAGAAGGCAGCGTATGACCGACTGCAATCTAAAGCTCAAGTGAGTGAAGAAGAGACCATTCAGACGCAAGAGGAGGTTGAAAACAAATTAGTAATTCCAGAGCTCACTGATGAAGTGGCACAAAGTCTCGGACAGCCTGGGCAATTTACTGGAGTGGACGATCTTAAAAACAAACTTCGCGAACACCTTGAAATCGAAAAGAAAAACGAGAATACTGCTAAACATCGGGGCGAACTTACCGACAAGATTGTTGACGCTACCGAAATTATTTTGCCTAAAATATTGATCGAATCGGAAATCAATCAAATGTTCTCTCAAATGCAAGAAGACTTGGATCGAGCCAATCTAAAGATGGACGATTACCTCGCTCATATCAAAAGAACAAAAGAAGACATTACTAAAGAGTGGGAGCCGGCTGCAGAGAAGCGGGCCAAACTCCAATTGGTGCTAAACGAGATAGCGAAAGCTGAAAAACTCACCCCCGACATGAAAAAGGTAGAAGAACAGTCCCAAGTTCTTCTAGACCGCTTTAAAGACGCCGACATAAACCGAGTCCGCGTCTACGTGGCCTCTGTGCTTATAAACGAGGAAGTAATGAAGAAGCTAGAATCACTTTAGAAGGAGTGAGAAGCGGGGGGCAACTTCGTTGCCGCCCGCTTTTCTTGACAGTGCTCTTTAAAAAATGCACTCTGTAATAAAGGCTCTTTGAAAGGAGATAGTCATGATCATCGATAATGGTGATTTTCATGCGTCGGCCTTCATTTTGGGGCCAGACAACAGTACTGTCCTTATCCGTGAAGGTCGGCGACCTAAAGCCCTCTGGAAATTTCCTGGTGGAAAAAGGAAGCTGACCAAGCCCTTTGGGAAGAAACTCAGGAACGAGACCCCACTAGAAACGCTGATTCGAGAAGTACACGAGGAAACTGGCCTCTGGCTAAAGAAGCGCCAGACTACTCATGTGCACACCGAGAACATGGGCCACTACAACAAGCACTACTTCGTGTCCCAGCTTTCCTCTTTTCGCGGATTGGCACCGCTTAGTCTAGAGTACGAGGAGACCCGGGTGTTTGCACAAGATGAGCTAATGTGGCTGCCCTCTTTCCACCCCCTGTACCGTGAGAATTATCTGCGGCACATAAGACCCTTTATCGACCAACTATGAGCCGAACGGCACACCCGTCCGGCTCTCTTTTTTTTCTTGTATTTTCTGGTAGTATTGAATGAACAAACGAGCGCGTAGCGTGACTATTGTGAATTTTGCTGGAAAATAATGACTGAAAGGAATATATTTTCTGTATGCAACGCAACAGCAGGCGCTTAGCCAGAATCGACCTCCTAGGGAGATTATGGCTGTAGCGAGCTGTAACAGTAGTGATAGATGTAGTTATGGTACTATTCTCGTCAATAAATCAATAAATTATGGAACTCAATCAAAAACCAACCGAAACAACCAAGTCACAACTCGTACCGATGGTAATTGAAAAGACCCAAGGGGGTGAGCGTGCCTTTGACATTTTCTCTCGACTTTTAAAAGAGCGAATTATCTTCGTCACTGGCGGTATCGAAGATTATATGGCCAACCTCATTGTGGCCCAGCTTCTATTCCTGGAAGCCGAAGATTCAAAGAAAGATATTTTCTTATACATCAACTCACCTGGAGGAAGCGTGACCGCCGGCCTCTCAATCATCGACACCATGCATCACATCAAACCACCAGTGGCGACTGTTTGTGTTGGTATGGCCGCCTCAATGGGTTCTCTCATTTTATCTCAAGGACAGAAAGGCAAACGCTTTGTCCTTCCTAATGCCGAAGTGATGATCCACCAGCCATCGGGCGGTGCTTATGGTCAGGCTTCAGATATTGATATTACCGCCAAGCATATCTTGAAAACTCGCGATCGACTCAACAAGATGCTAGCCAAAGCTACCGGACAAAAGTTAACCAAGATCGAACAGGACGTCGACCGCGACTTCTTCATGGACGCCGAAGAGGCTTTAACTTACGGCATTGTTGATCAGATATACAAATAATCGGGTTATTGTAATGGTTGAAAGTTTAAAAGTGGTGGTGGGCAAATGCCCAC
>ERZ1292633.85-Hain-H41-02um-R1-85-length-126831-cov-8_pt1 | contig 88874 bp, 99 predicted proteins | sample MGYA00564406_ERZ1292633 | MGnify/ENA primary metagenome ERZ1292633 (study PRJEB36523, sample SAMEA6512639) | groundwater metagenome | collected 2019-01-08 | study: AquaDiva: Metagenomics assemblies of 32 groundwater samples
ATACAATAGTGCAATCAGAAGTGACACATTCAGGTGCCAGTTTTGATACGCTGTCTTAGTAGTCAGGTTGCATTGTTACCATGTATTATTCATCCATTCTTGATGCAATCGGAAATACCCCGCTGGTAAAAGTTGGGGTCGGAAATCCTAATCCCCGAGTTACGCTTCTTGCTAAATTGGAGTACTTTAATCCCGGCGGATCGGTAAAGGATCGGATTGGTATTACCATGATCGATCGTGCAGAAAAGCAGGGAAAACTCAAACCAGGCGGTACCATAGTAGAGCCTACGAGTGGAAACACCGGCGTCGGGCTTGCCATGGTGGCGGCAATTCGCGGTTATAAAATGATTTTCGTGATGCCGGACAAAATGAGCGACGAAAAACGAAATCTTCTTCGTGCGTATGGAGCTAAAGTAGTCATCACCCCTACGGCGGTGCTTGCGGAAGACGAACGCAGTTACTACAAAGTATCTGATCGACTCGCCCGAGAGATCAATGATGCTTACAAACCGGATCAGTATCATAATCCCGCTAATCCCGACGCCCATGAGTCTACCACCGGTCCGGAGATCTGGGAGCAGACGGAAGGAAAGATTACTCACTTTGTTTGTGGTATGGGTACTGGGGGTACGATCACCGGAGTCGCAAGGTTTCTGAAAAGTAAAAATCCTCACATCCGTATCGTAGGCGTCGATCCTGTCGGGTCGGTATATTATGAATATCAAAGGACAGGTAAATTTCCCAAACTCATGAAAACGTATAAGGTGGAAGGCGTGGGTGAGGATTTCATACCGTCGACCATTGACCTTTCTCTCGTAGACGAGATTATACAAGTGGCTGACCGTGAGTGTTTTACGACTGCTCGCGAATTTGCCAGAAAAGAAGGGATTCTGGTTGGCGGGTCTTCCGGCATGGCTCTCTACGGCGCAACACAGGTTTGTCGGCACGCGAAGGCCGGGAGTACGGTGGTTGTGCTTTTGCCGGATAGCGGAAGATCATATTTATCAAAGATGTACAACGACGACTGGATGCGTGATAATGGATTTTTATCGGTCGGGAGCGGGAGCGAGCTGGTCAGTCATCTTCTTCGTAAAAAACATATGTCCACGCTGGTCTCGGTGTCCCCGGGCGATACGGTGAAATCAGCAATCAGCCTCATGCGCCGTCACGACGTTTCACAGATGCCGGTCGTTGATCATGAGTCGTTAGTTGGAAAAGTGACCGAACGCAATCTTTTAGAAGGCTTGTATACAAAAATGGTTGGACCGACGTCGCATATCGCGGCTCTGGTGGATCAAGCGGTTGTATCCGTGGCAGAGGAGGAGTCGATAGAACGCGTGAGTCAACTATTGTCGAAAGAGGAATTTGTCGTTGTTTTAAAAGGATCCGTGCCTGTGGGAGTTATTACGAGAATCGACCTTATATCCTACTATTCATAAGTATCTTCCGCGTGAAAAAAGATCCGGAATCGACTACACTAATATCCTTATGACATCCCATCGATTATCTGCTGTTCCCGCTTCACCCATCCGCAAACTCGTGCCCTTTGCCGTCGCAGCTAAAAAAGCAGGGGTGACAGTCTATCACCTCAATATCGGCGACCCGGATATCGAAACGCCGGAAGTCATGATTGACGTTCTCCATAATTGGAAAGACAATCCCATCCGCTACGGCCAGTCGCAGGGAGAGCCGGGATTCCTTGAAGCCGTGCTTTCGTATTATCACGGTCTTGGGTTTTCCTTCCTCAAAACGGAAAACGTGCAGGTGACGAGCGGCGGCTCGGAGGCGATTGCCATGGCTATGTTTGCCGTCGCCGATCCGGGGGAGGAGATCCTCACCTTTGAACCGCTCTACACGAACTATAATTCCTACGCTGCCATCAACGGTATCCGGCTTACGGCGGTGTTCACAGATATTAAAACCGGATTTCATCTTCCGGTGCAAGAAGAGATAGAGAAACTGATTACAGAAAAAACGAAAGCGATCCTGTATTGCAACCCGAACAATCCTACTGGCACCGTCTACACCCAGGCGGAAGTCGAGATGCTTGTCACTATCGCCAAGAAACACAATCTCTTTCTTCTTTCTGATGAAGTATACCGCGAGTATTGTTACGATGGAAAAAAACAGGTCTCGCTTTTTTCCTCTATGCAGGAGATTCCTAATCTCGCGATAGTCCTCGACAGCATGTCGAAGCGATATAGCCTCTGTGGCGCACGGCTTGGAATGCTCGTCTCGCTCAATCGCGAAATTATGGCAGGCGTACTCTGTATCGCGCAGGGACGGTTATCCGCAGGATTCGTAGATCAGGCTATAGCCAGTACGTTAACAGAAGTTCCTGCGTCGTATCTTGCGGGGGTTCAAGAAGAATATGCGAAGCGGCGTGATGTGTTGTTTGAAGGATTGCGCAAAATCCCCGGTGTGACGATTCCGAAGCCGGAGGGCGCGTTTTATACGATCGTTGGTTTACCGGTCGAGGACGCAGAACATTTTTGCCAATGGCTCCTCACGGATTTCCGCGATCCTTCGGCAAGCTCAGGACAGGCTGAGACGGTGATGCTTGCCCCGGCTGCCGGATTTTATGCGACTCCAGGCAAGGGGAAAAACGAAGTCCGCATCGCCTATGTTCTGAACACCACCAAGCTATCCCGTTGCATCGAGATTTTGGCAAAGGCACTCCAAGTCTACCGACCATGAAAAATAAAAAACTCATCCTCTTTGACATCGACGGAACGCTTGTCCAGACGACGACCAACAGTGTGGAGCACTGGAAGCATCGCATCGGTAAAGTTATCAAAGAAGTTTATGGAAAAGATGTTAATTTTGAGATTGAAACCAAAAAATATAACGGTGGGGTCGACCGAAATGTACTTCGATCAATAGCCCGGGATGCCGGGGTCACCGATGATGCTGTGTTTGATGCAAATTTTTCCCATGCACGGCAGGTATTCCATGAAGCATTGAAGGAATCCATCGGGAGCGGTGCAATACTCTACCGCGCCAATACCGAAGCGCATGAACTCGTGAAACTTCTTCATGCCAAGAGAGAGCATTACCTCGGCATCATTACCGGAAATATTGAAATGAATGCATGGCTGAAACTTACGACTGCGGGGATGCGGGAGTATTTTTCTTTTGGTGGGTTTGCCGACGAGGTGAATGATCGGGCAGAACTTGCCCGTCACGCGGTAGAAAAAGCCACGAAGCACTTTAAACAATCATTCGCCCCCCGCGAAGTGGTCATCATTGGCGATACGGTCCACGATATCCGCTGCGGGAAGCATATTGGGGCGACGACGATTGGCGTGACGACTGGGCTCACCAATGGCTATGAGGATTTGGTCAAAGAAGAAGCTGATCTTGTCGTTGATTCCCTCATGGACGAACGGGTACTGCATTTGTTAGGATAAATGAAATGAAGGATTTTCTTCTCTTTTCCGGCTCGAGCAACGTACCCTTGGCTCAGAAGATCGCCAAACTTCTCCATACGACGCTCGGGAACGTAGATCTCTCCCGGTTTGCCGATAGTGAGATCCGTCCGTGGATCCAGGAAGACGTACGGGATAAAACAGTGTTTGTTCTCGAGTCGCTTGCTTACCCCATGGACGAACATGTCATGGAGCTTTCCCTCATGGGGGACGCGATCCGCAGGAGTGCGCCGAAAAATATGATTGCCGTCATTCCCTATATGGGATACGCCCGGCAAGATAAACAGCACCGCGTGGGAGAGCCGGTGAGCGCGCGGGTCATCGCCAAATTCATTGAGGTGAGCAAGTTTAAAGAAGTGATCACGGTCGATCTCCATAATGACGCGATCGTCGGATTTTTTCAAATTCCGGTAAGTCACGTGAGTGCCCTTGACGTACTTACTGTAGAGATCAAAAAATTATCGCTTGCCCGTCCTGTGATCGTATCTCCGGACGTTGGTGGGGTCAAACGGGCGAGGAATTTAGCCTATGCTCTGGATGTCCCCATGGTGGTCATGGAAAAAAAGCGGTTTCTGGACCGGCATGATACCAGCGAATCATTTCAGATCATCGGAGAAGTCAGGGGCATGGATGCCGTTATCGTCGATGATGTCATCTCCACAGGTGGGACTATTGCCAATAGCGCCCAATCACTCAAAGACGCGGGAACCAAAAGCGTCACTGTACTTGCCTCGCATGCCGTTTTTGCGGGCGAAGCGGTGAAAAAATTGTCCGCAGCTCCCATCGATACGCTCACGGTGACGGATACCATTCGATTGCCAAAAGAAAAATTATTTCCTAAGCTTCATATCGTTTCCGTGGCACCCCTGATCGCGGATGCTATTCAAATGTTAATAAAATAATCTAGCGCCTCTTTCATTCCTTATTCCATTATTCTATTATTCATTTATTCGTTTATTCTTATGGCTCTTCTCCCGAAAGCGCTTTCGCGTCTCATCGAATCGTTTGAAAAGTTGCCCGGCATCGGCCCGAAGAGTGCGACGCGGCTTGCTTTTTATCTCCTGCACGTGCCGCAAGCGGAGTTGGACCAGTTTGGTGATCGGCTCAAAGCACTCAAGACTTCGACCGTCTTGTGTTCTCTTTGTAAAAATGTGGGCGAGGCGGATCCTTGCAGCGTATGCAGCGATCCGTCACGGGATCAGTCAACTATCTGCGTGGTCGAACAGCCCACCGACGTCCTCTCATTTGAAAAAACCGGAAACTATAAAGGGCTCTATCATGTTCTCCATGGTTCTATAGATCCACTCAATAACATTGGTCCGGATGAGATTTATATCGAAGCTCTTCTCAAGCGAATTCGATTCCGGGAATCCGGAGGATTCCCGGAATCTGGAACCAAGGAAATAATACTCGCCATGAATTCCAATATGGAAGGGGAGGCCACAGCGATGTACCTACAAAAACAATTGACAAACTTGCCACGTAACAAATTGACCATTACGCGGCTGGCGCACGGGTTACCGATGGGAGCGGATATCGAGTACGCAGACGAAGTGACGCTTTCAAGAGCATTGGAAGGGAGAAGGGAATATTAATCGATGTCTTCTATTAGAATAAAAGAAGGATCTTTTTCTCTCCTGACACAGTATAAGACTGCGTACGTCAAGACAAAATTTGTCTGTGCGCGTGGATCACCACGATCAGAAACTTCTGCAAACGCGCTGACTAGGGCGTGATCGGTATTTTTGGGTTCACAATAAATTGTGGCTTCTGTAATTTGTTCTCCATCGGCAACAAGCGCATTGAGAGCAAATTGCGATCTCTTATGCCATAGGCAATCATGACAAGCTGGATGTTGAAATTCTAATGATGGTAGTTTTGGTTCCATAAATGCAAAAAACAGGCAAGGTAGTTGCCTTGTCTGTTTATATCGCTAACAGAAAAAAAGCGGCAGACCCGTGGGGTCTGTCGTATGGATATATCCTATCAGATCGTCGTATACTATACAAATATGCCTACGAAAAAAGATATTGAAGCGGTCCTTAAAACAATCCCTGATCCGGAGATCGGGGTGTCGCTGTGGGACCTGGGACTCATCTATGACATTGGGATTGACCTGCCCGCCAGCGGTTCAAGCCGCAGGCAAGTGCAGGCGGGTAAGAAGGAAGGCACCGTCCGGATCCTTATGACTTTGACGACCATCGGATGTCCGCTTTTTGACTTGATCGCAGGTCCTATCCGTGAGGAAGTCGGAAAACTTAAGGGCGTCAAGCGCGTGGAAGTAGAGCTTACGTTTGAGCCACCGTGGAGCATGGACCGGATGAGCGAGGAAGCCAAAGCACAGTTGGGATTTTAATGGTATGGGTCAGCCAGGAACTATTATTGGTGCGTTTACGGATGAACTCGGAGATCTCGGGAAAAATATCATCCGGGAGGCCGTTGCGGTCCCCAAAGATATCGCGGGTAAGGCGATGGAGAGCCTGGGGGTGTCGTCGGGGAAAAAGCCACAACAACAAACCAATTCCGGGAATCCAAAGGATTCCCGGAATTTAGATAAGGGGCCAGTTGATCAGCTTAACGCAGCCAAAGACCAACAAGCCAAACAATCAGTTGCCCGCGCGGCTCTTGCCCAACTAGCTGGCGGTGGACAAAAGCAAAAAGAACCCACTGTGTGGGAAAAACAGGTGCAAGAAGCTGAGCAAAAGAAAGAGCAGGCCCGTCAGCAGCAAAAACAAGCAAGCACGCAACAACTCCAGGCTGTGTCTTCCAAACGTAAGCGTGGGGATCTCTATGGCATGAAAGCCAAAAAGAATACCATGGAAGTAGGCCGCAACGTACGACAGGATTAATTACTTGAGGGGAATATTGATGAATGGGGCACTGCCGCCTCCGGCCACTTGCGGGAGTTTCCCGTCCCACTTTTTGATGGCTTCCAGTTGGAGATATTCTTGTGTGAGACTTGCTTTTTGCAAGGCCTGCGCTTCGGCCAAGCCTTTGGCTTCGGCAATCTTGGCCTGCGCCCGCTGGGTCGCTTCCTTCACTTCATATTCGGCTTGTTTCACGCGCTCTCCCGCGATAACTTTTTGTTCAATGGCTTTGGAATACTCTGGAGAAAAATAGACGGCCCGAAGAAGGACTTTATCCAGAATCAAATTCTTTTTGCCCAGCAATTCTGCGAGTTCCTGGGTCATGATGGTTTCTGCCTCCTGGCGTTTTTCGGAATAGATAGCAGGAGCTGTGTATCTACTGATCACCATGCGAATTTGGCTTCGGCTAAAGGGGCGGATGATTTTATCTACGTAATCCTCACCGATGGTCTTCATGATTTCTGCAGCTTTTTCTCCGTCGACTTTGAAAAGGACCGTCGCGTCCACTTTCACCGTTTGTCCATCGCTGGTCGGCGCGTCGAGTGAATCATCACGCCGAAGTGCCCCTTCGTCGACGGCCACAGACATGGTGTATTCCTGGAGTCTGGTGTCAAAGAGGGTAACTCTCTGCCACAAGGGTACCGCGAAGTTTAAGCCTTCTTTCATGGCATTTGGCAGGACTCCGCGACCACTATCATAGACGACGCCTACGTGTCCTGCTGGGATGAAGATAAGCGTCGAACGAAAGATAAACAGACCGAATATGATGAGTGCGACAGTTTTAAGCATCCGAAATGAAGAGGTGAGGGAGGAAAAAATACTGCTTGAAGATGGATTGGTTATCATGTATTCATGATAGACTCAGATATGGTGTTTTGTCAACGGATCATAGTTGAAAATTACCTGCCGCATGATACAATGATTCGAGGAGTATAAATCTATGACAAACGTCTTAAATTTTAAGGTCATTCTGACACAGGATGAGGATGGTGTGTTCGTTGCAGACTGTCCGGCCATCCCGGGTTGCCACAGCCAGGGAAATACTTACGAGGAAGCAGTAGAACACATAGAGGAAGCAATTAGCCTTTGTCTTGATGTTGCTCAAAAAGACCCACAGTATCGCGACAACATAGATTTTCCCCATAAGAATGCAACGGGTTTTGTGGGAATTCGCGATATATTCGTCCCCGCACCGCAATTTGTATGACCCAGCTGCCGATGCTTACGGCCCGAAAATTGATAAAAGTATTAAAGCGCTCAGGGTTTGTCAATATTCGTCAAGAAGGAAGCCATTTGTTTTTTAAACACCCGGACGGAAGGACAACGGTAGTGCCGTTTCATTCAGGCCATGATATTGGCAGGGGATTGCTTCGATCCATTTTGATTGACATAACGCTTATGCCAAAAGACCTGCAGAAGCTGTTGTGATATAGAGAGAGTAAGGGATAAATAAAAACCCCCGGGAACGTCACTTGACTGTTGTCGACACAAAATTGCGTCAGTCAAATGTAATTCGCCGAGGGTTTTTGCACGGGGTGCGGAAAATTGTTAGCGTTTGCCTCCAAAGAGCATCATGGCGAGTAAAGCCATGCTAGGATCTTCTTTTGGCGCTTGGACAACAACGCCCGCAGCAAAGTCGTCATCGACTTGCCGGTCGCCTTTGGATCCGAAATCAACATCCTGTGATACCTGCGCCAGGGCGCCTATGATGCCGGTCATGGCATCAGTGCTTTGATCATAGAGCTCATTATTGAACGCTTCATGCGCTTCGATAATGTTACCTTGATCTCTCAGTGCACCTGATACGCGCCTGCGGAAGCTCATTTCGTCCTCATTTTCTTGTTGAGGGGGTAAATTAAATTCTCTTGCCCGTTGTGTAGTGATTTCCGTGCCTGGTTTCATTTCGATCTCCTTTATATTCTGTAATTTTTCTATCTCAAAACAGATGGATAGCACGCCGGGCACTACAGATATTTCAAAAAATTAATAAACTAGCTTCGCAAGGCCAGGCCTTGCGAAGCTAAATAATGCCCAAAGCGCTATCCACTGGATATAAAAGGAGAGATAACTTTCCACATCATTTTAACGTGCAATTAAAACGGTAAGATCAACAAAAAATCCGCAGCAAAGAGCGGGGTTTGTATGACCTATAGTGAGGATTTTACAGAGAGAGAGAGAGTTTGTCAAGCCTGTAGTAGTATTTGCAGAAATCATGCTAATTTACTCTCGACCGGAGGCGAGTTGACAACGATTGTAGAAGGGTATAGTTTTGGTGGGAGTGGTGGTTACGATATGGTTAAGAAAAAGCGCGTGTCGAGAAAGTTGAGTCGGGCAGCGCTTGCGCTGGCAGAGGGAGTATTTTCCCGTGGTGTTGACATGATGCTTTGGTACGTCGCGTTTATGGGAGAGTTGAGCATCCCGTTTGGTGCGTATGGTAAAACGTGGCGAGCGGTGGCAGGCGCCGATCGGTTTTTACGCGAGGTCAATTATGACGTGATTAAAAACGCGATAGCCAATGCTAAACGGTATGGGTATTTATCCCGGACTACTGATCGTGCATCTTGGCCGGAGATTACCAAGGCTGGTAAGAAGCGGTTAGCATCTATCGTTCCACAGTATGATGAGGTGCGTGCATGGGATGGGCGGCTTCATCTGGTCACGTACGATATACCCGAAACGAACGCTGACGATCGCTACGTGTTGAGGGAGTATATTAGGCGCATTGGTTGTGGGAGGCTTCAGGATTCAGTGTGGATTACACCGTACAATCCGATTGATTTGATTCGGTCATTTGTCCGGAAACGCAATCTGGAAGGCACGATTATCGTATCTGACGTGGGAAAGGACGGTGCCGTGGGAGATGAAGATGTCCGTGCACTGGTTTCTCGTGTGTATGGATTGGAATCACTCAACGACAGGTATTCTATGTGGTTAGAGGAGACAGACGAAGATGTAGATCATTGGGCGATCATTAAGTTTTTTTCCATCCTAAAAGACGATCCGCAACTTCCCTTTGCCATACTCCCGCCCACATGGAAGGGTGCGGTGGCGTACGCTCAAGTCAAGCCCTTTCTTAAGAATGTTGTTAACTGACTCTCGACCGGAGGCGAGTTGACATAGATTTTTTTATAATACTTTTTGAGAGATATTTTCGAATCTGTTTTCGAATCTTGCGTGAGATGGCAAGGAGATGATACTATGACAGTCATTCTATGATTCATATAGTAATCTGTTGTTGCACGAGCATACCCCATTGGGGAGTTCGTGCTGTGCGCTTCACAAGGTAAACTAGCCTCCTAAGACCACATCACGAACCCCGCAATTATGTCAAAACACCAAGAGCTCGTGGCAGCTCAAATACTAGAAGTGTATGGGGATCTTATGAGCGCAACGCCGATCGTTCTCTATCGGTGGAATAATGCCGTGCGACATGTAAAGGATGTACATGATATGGACGTTCTTGACGAGACGGGCGAAGTCAACCAAGAAGCAGTCGATGAAGCTCTTCGTCATTATCATGCGTGGGTGTTTCGTGGTGAGGTGTTGCCTGGAGATAATCTCGACGCAACAGATATGAGTAATCAAAACTAACATCCGAAGTGTCTTATTTGATAGACACGTGTCTAAACATGAAGACATACTTCACGATTTAGGAAAATGCAGTAGAATATATAGATAGGTAAAAGGTATGTTAAAACTTTATAATTCACCGACAAAAAAACTTGAAGAGTTTGTGCCGCTGCATCCGCCGAAGGTGGGTTTATACACGTGCGGCATGACGGTGTATGACTACGCGCACATCGGGCACGGGAGGAAGTATGTGGGAGATGATGTGTTGCGTCGGGTTTTAACGAGATTTGGGTTTGAGGTGACCCATGTGCAGAACGTGACGGACGTGGGGCACCTCGTGAGCGACGCGGATGAGGGAGAGGACAAGCTCGAGAAGGGAGCGAAAAAGGTTGGAAAAACCGTCTGGGAGGTGGCGGAGTTTTTTACCAAAAACTTTTATGATTCCATGGACCAGCTCGTCATCCTCCGGCCAACGGTCATCTGCAAAGCGACCGAACATATTCCTGAACAGATCGCTCTTATTGAAAAATTATTATCGAAGGGCATGGCCTATGATACGCCTGAAGCGGTGTACTTTGATGTCACGAAGTTTGTGGGATACGGCTCATTATTTGGCCAGAAACTGGAAGAGAAAAACGTGGCAGTGCGGGCAGATGTGAAAACGGGCGAACAGAAAAAGAATCCTGCGGATTTCGTACTATGGTTTAAGCGGGTCGGCCGGTTTGAGGATCACGTCATGCATTGGGAGAGCCCCTTCGGAGACGGATTTCCCGGCTGGCATATCGAGTGTTCAGCGATGGCGATGAAATACCTCGGGGACACGATTGATATCCACACCGGAGGCATTGAACACACCGCGGTCCACCATCCCAATGAAATTGCCCAGAGCGAGGCGGCCACCGGCAAGCAATTTGTCCGCTATTGGATACACCATGGGCATCTGATGATTGACGGGGCGAAGATGAGTAAATCGTTGGGTAACATCGTGTCCGTTGATGACGTGGTTGCAAAAGGTTTTGACCCGTTGGCATTGCGATATTTCTATTTTACCGCCCATTATAAAAAGCCCATAAATTTTACGTGGGAGGCCCTTGGCGGCGCGAAAAGAGCTTTAGAAGAACTGCGCTCTGCAATATCAAATATCAAATATCAAATATCAAATAGAAATACATTGAGTACAGAAAAATTGGAGAAGATCGATACATATAGGGAAAAGTTTAATGAGGCATTAGGCAACGATCTCAACATGCCGGAAGCGTTGGCCGTTACTTGGGAGGCAGTCAAATCAAATATTCCAAGTCAGGATAAATACGATCTTGTCGTCGATTTTGATGAAATATTGGGATTTAACCTTTCCAAGGTCACATCAGACGTTCAAAAAAATTATACAGCTCCTAAAAGTGGTGTCCCGATTTCCAGTAATGTTCCTTTAAGCGGTCCTACAATAGTGCAAATTGATAATAGAGAATTGGCTCGTCAGAAAGGTGATTTTACTACAGCAGATCGGATGAGGTTAGAAATTAATATTAAAGATAAATTGACCATTCTTGATACCGCGTCTGGAACAGTTGTTAAAAAGTGATCTTGATTGGTCGGATTATTTGATGAGGGTGATTGCGGCGGCAGAAAGAGTGCGCTCGACGATATTAAACGAAGATGGATTGACCTGAAGCTCCACTCGGGATCCTGAACCCAGGGTAGCCAGATTTACATTTCCGGAAACGCTCACTTCCCACAGTCCTGCGGTGTTTTTTGTAAGGCTCGCGAGACTCTCCGGCGCACTACCGGTAAACTCTAGTCCGTTGACGGTGACCACTTGGCTTGATTCATCGACTGACTGAATTATGGCGGTAAGCCGCATGAGGGATGTGACGCTTGCCCGCGCCCGGACATCCTGGGTGCTTGCCGTATTGCTGGTTCGGTTGAGGATAGTGGTTGCGACAATGGCCGTGACGATTAAAGCGACGCTGCCAAAAAAATAGAGGAAACTATTGTTTGTGGGTTTCTTTTGCACCCCTTCATTGTTCCACGAGGGTGTTTCCCTGTCAAGTGATTTTTTCCGGGTCAAACGGAGAGGGTTTCTATTTGTGAAGGAAGTACCAAAGTGCAGGACCCTTCCCAACGAAATAAGGATTCATCCTCCGCACTTAGTTTAGGGACAGAGGATGTTGCTTCCTCAAGGGTAAGCGTGGCAGTTAATGATCTCGTGCAATTACCTGCGTCACATCCTATGGTGTATGAATATATCGCTGGTGGGACTGTTCCTCCGTTTTGCTCTTTTTGGGCCATTAACAAGTCTTTTAATCTATTAGTTGCCTGTGAACGAAGATCTTGTGGGGCTGTGTTATTTTTATAGCATAAACAGAATTCATTCATCATGTTTTGGAGTATACCATATTCAATATTCATGCTGTATGTCCAAATTTTGTAGTCACGCGATTTTTTCCGGGTGATATATTATTCTTATTCCTATGAAGCACGCGGATCATTGGCAGACGTTTTTGACGGTGATCATTATTGCCTTTGTACTGCTCATCCACAATGGCACGGAGCCCGTGTTTCTCGCGGCGTATACAATCCTTCCTGTCCTCGTATTAGTATTTAGTAAAAATAAATCCCCGTGGCCTTTGGTCGGGTCTCTGGTTGTGTTTGGCATTCTTGGGCGATACACCCGGTACTTTCGGGAATCGTATGCCTCTGATGCGCTTCTTGCGATCCGGGATTTTGTGGGATATTTGTTAGCCGGTAAGCATCCGTACAAAGAGATGATCATGGCCCAGAGCGGCTTGACGCCTTTCACATACTTGCCGTTTAGTCTCTTGTGGTATGCGCCTGCCCAAATTATGGGAGTCGACCTCCGGTTTTTTGAAATGATTATTTCCAGTGCCACGCTTGTGGTGTTTGCAGGGATCGGCGTGCTTACCAATATCTGGGCGATGCTTCCGGTGCTTTCCGTGGTATCCCTAACGCCATTTCTTTTGGATTTATCCAGCGACGGGAGCAACGACAATAGTGTCATACTTCTTCTCTTGGTATCGATATGTTGTTTGCTGTATGGGAGCGTGAAGAAACGCAAAGGGTTAGGGATAGCCAGCGCCATAGTCCTTGGGTTTGCTGCCTCATCGAAGCACTACGTGGCGTTTTTTTTCTCTATTTTATCCCGTTCGTTTTGCAGCAAAAAAGCGTTGGCGGGCTGCGGTCCAAAATGTATCTTGCGGTGTTGGGCATCACGATGGGTCTCGTTTTTTTACCGTTCGTCCTCACCGAACCCGCGGGATTTTGGCGGAGTCTTCATTTTATAGAAATCGGCAACTGGCACACGACGTGGGGATGGAATGTCTGGGTGGCTCTGCGCGATGGTTTGGGATGGGAGGCATCGAAACAAACGATGTGGCTCGTCCGTACCATTGGGACGGGGATTGCGACTGTCGGATGTTTTGTTTTTTTCAGACGGTTTACGCTTCGTACTGTTTTTGTAAGCGCAGGCATTACGATGCTAGTCTATCTAGCATTAAGCAACTGGACGAGCTATGCGTACTTTACCTTTCTCGTGCCGGTATTTAGTCTTGCGGTTGTCGGCCGTGAATCTGATTGATGGCCCTGTTTTCCTTCTTGTGTTGAGTGTTGCGCCCGATATAATAGCAGTATTATTAAAGGAGGAAAAATATATGGCAAAAACTTCTGAATCATCTTCCCAAGCGGGCAATAAAGCAGGAAGCAATAAACTGGTCGTCATGATCGTTGTTATCGTTCTCCTTTTGGCGGTCGTAGGATTTGCCGCACAAAAGGTCATGCAAAAAGCCACCTCTATAGTAGGACAAAAAGTGGGAGAAAAAGTTGCCGAAGGTATCATAGAAAAGGCTACCGGCGGCAACGCTGATGTGGATGTGAAAGATGGTAGTCTGACCGTCAAAACGAGCGAAGGCACGTTTTCTACAGGCACCAGTCTTCCGGCTGATTGGCCTAAAGACGCACCGGTGTACCCGGGGGCGACCATCACGTATTCGGGATCGAGCAACCCACAGGCGGGGGAGTCCGGATTTGGCGCGATGCTCACGACCAAAGACAGCGCTCAAAAAGTGCGCGATTACTACGCGAGGGAACTCGTGGTCCAGGGGTGGAAGACGGAGGCCACATACAACGCCGATGAGTCTTCAGTTGTATCAGCGACTAAAGACACGCGCGCTTTCACCGTGGTTACGGCCGAAGCGGATGGCGCCACAACGATCACCCTTGGCGTGAGCCAGAAGAGTGAGTAGAATTTTTCATCGGGAAGTGGATCTATCGGATTGAGGAAGTGATGAAGTAAATAGACGTTAGTGTAATAATATGGCGCTACCCGAATTACCACGCGCCTCATCAGAGGATAAGACAAACGATCCAGATGAACCCTTATCTGTTGTCATTGCGTTCACCGATGAAGCTATTTAAACGGCAGAAAGAAGAGCGAGAAGACTTCGTGATGAGATAATACCATCCCTGAAAAGTATGCAATCGGCTAGCACGAGAGTGAAAATAGAATAGTTATTCATCAAATAAATAATAGAGAGTGTTGAGCATTACGGGGTTGAACCCCGTTTTGGCTTATATTGACAGTCCATTCTTTTGTTACTCACCTTCATCGTCATCTTCGAGTGAGAGAGAAGATACATCTATTGGTTCTTCGGTGATATCGTCTACAAATTGTTTATAGCTATTGGTTTTACGAAGGGTTGAGGAAGAGAAATAATCAAGGATAAGTTTTTTGTTGAGCCATTCGGTATGCCGGGTACCCAGATAATCAGCATAGCTGCTATATAAATAGGTCCGAAAACTCGCAGGGTTGCGGTGAATATAGCGACTCACCCAGAGAAGATAGTTGTCTTCTTCAATATCAATTGCCCTAAATATGCCTTGGAACAGCGATCCGACACGTTTGTATTTTTTGTTGAAATACATCCCATAAGAGACGCAGATCGAGCGCATGAACTCCGTCGTAATTGTAGGTTCTATCTGCTGAAGTAGGAGGTGAAAATGATTGGGCATTAAACAATAGGCGAGGAGGTCTATTTTCCCATAGAAATTTTTTCTTTTATACCATCCAATTTTTCTAGAAGAGTGTTTCGGGGTTGAACCCCGTTTTGTATCGTCAGATAGGGCTGTTTTTAAAAGATGAAGGAAAACCAAGTGGTCGTCGCGATCGATAAAGACAATACGTTTATCTACGCCTCGATTGTACACATGATAAATGGCGTTTTCGTAATAGCGTTTCACGCTATTTTTTCTTGGCATGATTATGAATTATATCACGGGGTTCAACCCCGTAAATGTCGTCACCTGTGGTACAATTTTTGCTATGGATAAAAGGTTATTTGTCTTTGACATGGATGGGGTGCTGGTCGCTAGCGAAAAGAGCTGGATTGAGGACGAGGCGGATTTTTATGTGAAGTTGTTTGGGAAAGCAATTGCATCCGCGATTGGGGATATGGTCGGGGTATCTATCGAGGATATTTATGAGAAAGCCAAGAGGTTGGGAACAAAGGTCACTCACGAAGAATATAACCGGAAGTCTGATGAGGCAGCGATGCGGGTTTTTGGGAGATGCAGTATCAGCAAAGGGACCGATGTGTTAGCCGATTACCTTGTAAAAAATCAATGGCAGATAGCCCTCCTTTCTTCTTCCCCGATGCATTGGATTGAACAGGTGACGGGTCGTTTACCATGGCGGGACAAGCTTGCGATGGTGTTGTCGCTTAATGCGCACAAGGAACTGCGACCTAAGCCAGCTCCCGATGGATATTTATATTTACTCAAAACACTTCATGCGGATGCCAAGCACAGTGTCGCGCTTGAAGATTCCAATCCCGGCATTACATCCGCCAAAGCCGCCGGCCTTTTCACCATCGGCTACCGCGAGCATTTGCCGGTGGGATATGAGCAGAGGGGGGCGGATATCACTGCAGAAACAATGAAGGAAGTGCTCGCAAGACTTTTTGTATTATCGAAAGGCAGTGCGGATTATTAGAATGCGATGGTGTTATTTCGTAAATACTGAAAGAAATGGACTTCACTTATTATTGCTAGACAGATGATATAATCCCATAATATGGCCGAAATTTTGATAGCACGCAATGTGGTGGATTTAGCAGACGTGGGCAGCGATATGACAGCGCCTCTACAGGAAATGCAAGCAAACCTACAATTAATCGGGATAGCGGATATGCAACAAGTAGTAGATTTGGCGATGCAAGTACATAATTTTGGGTTCTTTAGTTATCCTTCAGATGAATCTTCAGGAGTCCCACATGCTAATCAGGTAAATCTCATAATGGATACGCGAGATCGAGACGCTTTATGGGAGTTACATAAACAACTCCAAGCGTGTGCTGTAGTAGCATTCGTCCTATGGGAACATGAAAATTTTAAAGTACCAGCTCATGATAAGAGTAATCTTGAGGCGTTACCATCTGGTGTAACCCGTGTAGAAGAATATATGGTTTTACAGAGGTCTGCTCCTAAAGAAACATACATGGATCTTTTTTTCACCTATCTGGCTCAAGCGAGAGCGGTAAGAAAGTCATGGAGTGTTGCGACTTCTGAAGCAGTTTAATACAGAAATTAAATTGAGTTCAACAGTAACGGATAATTATGCGTCCTCGGTTATACACCCTCGGGGTGTGGGTGGGCCTATTTATTTTATTACTTTATAGTGGATTTGAATTGTTTTTCCTTTTGACTGGCTCATCGATAACAATTCTAATTTCAGGTCAAAAAACGCGGGATCAAAGAGCGGGATGCCTTCACCGATGACGACTGGTTCGACGTTGAGGATGACTTCATCGATGAGGCCGAGTTTAGCGAAAGAACTATTCATATGAGAACCGCCGGTTAACGTCACGCTTTTGACGCCAAAGTTTCGGGCTTGATCCAGTGCTTCTTGGGGCGAATGGACAACCGTAAATCCTTCTCCCACTTTAAATGTTGAATTTGTTGAGACGACGATCACATTTATACCTTTGAGGTCATCAAGATACTCTTGTCCCCACGTCTTGATGATTTCATAGGTTTTTCTGCCGTAGATGACGCAGCCGCTTGCCCGGGCGCCCTCTAGCCACACCAGCCAACTGTCATGGGAAATAAAATCTTCTTCATTCTTTTTTCTGGCAATGATGCCGTTGAGCGACGTGACCATGCGAAGTATTACTTTCATAATGATAAGAGTTCCGAGATGAGAAAAATCTCAACTTTTTTACCTATCGGCCAGAGGTTGTACGTGGCCCGCGGGGGAATGATGACCACATCGCCGGTTGCGGCGGGAATCGCTTCGCCATTGATGACAAATTTTCCTTTTCCTGCGACGACGAAATAAATCCTCGGCCGGGCACCAATCGTACTTTCTCCGTGTGCACCGGTGAAAACTGCTGAGGCAAGCGTCGTGCCGTTTAACACTTCAGGAAGTTGGTAATAGCTAGCCTTGAGTCCTTTGCGCCCATGCACGATGGCCTTTGATTTAGGAATTTTGATCATGGACACCATTATATCATTGAGTCAAATTGAAACACACCCTGGGGTGTGGACGGACACTATTGTGTTTAATATCGATAGGATTTGACTTTGTTTACGAATTGTAAGCAATTGATGAAGTACAAGTCTGTATAGGAGTATTCATTAAATTTCAGCAATAAAGTTATTAATTTTCTTAATTTCTGCCGGATTTTTACGATAATCATCGATTACAGTGCAATACGCTTGAATAATTGCAACACGGATGCGTTTTCCTTGATGCGCTAGTTTATCATGACAACCGCTACACATTGATGTTCCCATATCCTTTATTGCAACTCCATCATCTTTGCCAGTATGGTGATACTTAAATACCGATGCAATTGCTTTTTGAGATTTTTCATTAACTAATCCTCCTGTGCCTGCAATAATGCAATTTGCTGGTCTAAAATTATAGATTTCGCACAATCTTGTGAGTGGATTAAAAAATCCGCATGAATCTTCATTTTGAACAGCTCTATCTTTCGCTTGAGCGACAATTTCTTGGGATATATTCCCAGTTCTTATTGCATTAGTAATTACATGCCTATCGTAAGCACCTGTTGGAACATCTTCCTCGCAACAATCTCCGTTGCCTTGGCGACAGGGGTGATCAGTCCAATTAACGTTATTATGCAGTTCCAACGCCAATTGTCGAATAATAGGCCCTTCATAATTCATTGGGGGATTATCCTACCATAGGTTTGATTAGTCAATAATCACTATAAAACACACCCCCTGGGTGTGGGTGGATATCCCCTTTTTGTTTTTTATGGCATAATTCAAGAATGAATCTAGCGTTAGTATTAGCACTCGTTACGTTTATTGGCTGGGGCACTGGAGACCTTTTTAGCGTGGTGGCTACCAGAAAAATTGGTGCGACGATAACCACATTTTGGGTTTTCTTTTTTAGTTTTTTACTATCGCTTCTCGTTCTTCCATTTGCTCCCCATAATATTCAGGCCATTACGATACCACTACTATTGTTAAACGTGTTTTTGGGCATTTTGTTCGTTTCAGCAAATGTCCTCGTCTACGAGGCATTTCGACTTTCGAGTGCTCCGCTGGTCGGCATAATTATACAGGGATTCCCCGCAGTGGTTATGGCATTATCAGCCGTGGTATTTAAAGATGCGACTTCTCTAATGCAATGGATGCTTGCTGCAGTCGTTTTCATAGGAGTCCTACTGTGCAGTGTAGACTTTCAAAAAGTTTTTTCGGCAAAAAAACTCATGGATAGGGGCACAATAATTGCACTTATTGCCATGATATTTTTATCAATATTTTTTACATTCTCAAGAATCCTTATCAACGCGTACGACTGGTTCTTGCCTACCTTCATCGCCTCGGCATGCTTTCCGGTCATTTATTTTTTTATCCGGAAGAGAAAAGAACAGTTTATCTTACCCAGAGACCCAAGAATAATAGTTGCGCTCTGTATGGGCGGGCTCCTGATCCGCAGTGCCGATTTTGCTCTCAATTATGGACTTTCCATTCCTGGCGCAAGTAGTTTGGTCGCTCCGATTTCAGCGGCCGCTCCTATTTTATTTACAATCCTATCTTATTTTATATTCAGAGACAAACTCACCAAACAGCAAATTATCGGGATAGTGATCACCCTAGCTGGTATTGTAGCGCTATCGGTTTTTCACTAGTAGTAGACCTGACGAGTGGTAACACATAACACACTTATACACCCCTGGGCTGTTGGTGGATTGCGCCACATAGTCCCTATCTCGCATTTATGGCATAATGACATCAATGAATGATGCTTTGAACACTAAAATCGGCATAATTGGGCTCGGCATTATGGGCGGTGGGATGGCGGACAATTTCCTCAAAAAAGGATTTCGTGTCTCTGTATGGAACCGTACGGCCAAAGTCGCAGAACCGTTCGTGGCAAAGGGCGCTAAATTGATGGCAAATCCGAAAGATGTAGCGTTAAGTGCTGACGTTATTTTTGAAGTGACGGCCAATGATGAATCCTCCCGCGCTGTGTGGATGTCACCGGATGGAATATTAGCCGGCGCAGATAAAAAGAAAATATTAATCGCAAGTGCAACCCTTTCGGTAAGCTGGATTGATGAGCTTATTGCCCTGTCTACCCAAAAGGGTTTTCAATTCTGTGACATTCCTCTCACTGGTGGTCGTATTGGCGCCCAATCCGGGACATTAACCCTTCTCGGCGGCGGCGACCCGTTGATTTTTAGAGAGTTGCAGCCAGTTTTTGATGCGATTGCCAAGAAAGTGATTCACTTCGGTTCGGCGGGCAAGGGCACGCGGTATAAATTGATCCTCAATTTTATGCAGGCTCTGCATATCGTCGGATTCGGGGCTGCCATGAAGATGGCCAAGGCACATAACATGGATCTGGAAAAAGTTGCAGATGCGCTTGTCGAGCGCCCGGGCGGGGTGATAACAAAGATTGCCCGGGATCGGTACTTCAAAGATGATGACCCGGTGACATTTTCCATAGAATGGATTGTAAAAGACCTTACGTATGCTAAACAATACGCTGGGGACTTGGATACCCCGCTTCTTGACGATGTATTGGATGTGTATACAAAAGCGCTTTCCCGCGGAAACGGTTACAAGGATTGGGCTGGTGTGAATAGGCTCGAAGAATAATTTCTGCTACAATTCTATCCATGAATCTCAAAGTCGGTATTGTTGGTCTTCCTAATGCTGGTCCCAGTACAACGCTCGCCGTTCCCGAGGGCTACGTCCTCGCGTCACGGTGTCGCGCTTACGGGACTGCGCAGGCTGTTGAGTCTCAAATGTTTTTACTTTCCATATGAACTTACGAGTCGGTATCGTTGGTCTTCCTAATGCTGGAAAGTCGACGCTGTTTAATGCGCTCCTCAAAAAACAGGTCGCGGAGGCGGCCAATTATCCGTTTACGACCATTGAACCCAACATCGGTGTTGTGCCGGTGCCGGACGCGCGGTTACAGAAGTTAGCGGAGATTACAAAGGAAGAAGAAAAGATGGATAAACTTCCTCCCTTGGTTCCGGCGACCGTGCAGTTTGTGGACATTGCGGGACTTGTGAAAGGCGCAAGCGAGGGCGAAGGGTTGGGGAACAAATTTCTCTCCCATATCCGCGAAGTAGACTTGGTCGTCAACGTCATCCGGTATTTTGATGATCCGTCCGTTGTCCACGTCGCCGGGGAAGTGGATCCCGAGCGGGACCGCGGAATTATTGAAACGGAATTAATGTTAGCCGACCTACAGACGCTTTCCAAACAACAGGAACCCTTTGGTTTTACCCAGGGCAAGCCGATGGGAAAAAGTACGAAGGAGGATTTCGAGAAGTGGGAGTTGGTCAATAAGCTAAAAGCCGGTCTTGATAGTGGTAAGCCTGCGCGGGAGGTGCTACCGGATCCGGAGGATCAAATACGTATTGGTGACCTTCATTTGTTATCCATGAAGCCGGTGATGTATGTGGGGAATGTTTCCGAAAATCAACCAATCAACCAATCAACTAATCAACTAATCAACCAATTAACAATTTCAGCTAAAATTGAAGCGGAATTAGCGTCACTCTCAAATGAGGAACAGAAGGAGTACCTCAAAGAATTAGGTTTAGATTACTCGGGGCTGGATCGGTTGATTGCGAAAGCATACGAGATGCTCGGGCTCATTTCATTTTTGACCTGTGGGACTATCGAGGCGCGTGCATGGACGATAACGAAGGGGATGAAAGCGCCCCAGGCGGCCGGTGTCATCCATACGGATTTTGAAAAGAAGTTTATTAAGGCAGACGTGGTGATTTTCTCGGATTTCTTGACGTTGAATGGATGGAAGAGTGCCCGTGAGTCGGGTAAAGTGCGCAGCGAAGGCAAGGAATATATCATGCAGGACGGGGATGTAGTAGAGTTCAAGATAGGAAGTTAAATGTAAAGTTGGCAATTTAAAGTTGGCAATTGAGATTTGTATTTAGCCGTGATATCATGGGCGGATCATGAATACCTACGAACTCATGCTTATCGTCCGGCCGGATTTGGAAGTGACCGAAAAAAAGGCCCAAGAATTAGTGAAAAAACTTTTGGATAAAACCGGTGGTGTCGTGACGGCGGTAGCTGTTTGGGGAAAACGGCAACTTGCCTATCCCATCAAAAAGGTGAGCGAAGGTACATATATTTTGGCAACCGTGGAGGGCACAATCAAGTCACCGGATTTGGAAAAAGAGGCACGGATGGGTACCGATATCGTGAGATTTATGTTGATTGTGAAGTAATATGGCCAGGTAGTAGAATTTCGACACGCTTTTTCTTTGCCAGAGTCGACGATAGACTACTTGGACATTTGGTATATCGTTTAATGAAAGGAACGTGAATTTTTGAAAAAGCGTAAGAGGCAAAGGTCGAAATTTCACTACATGGCATGGCATCCAGAAGCTTGAATAAAGTACAACTCATCGGCAATCTGACGCGTGATCCGGAGCTCCGGTATACGCCAAGCGGGGCGGCTGTCTGCACGATTGGCCTGGCGACGAACCGGTATTGGACGACAGAAGCCGGAGAGAAAAAGGAAGAAGTCGAATTTCACCGAGTGGTTGCCTGGAACAAGCTAGCCGAGCTTTGTAGCCAACTTTTGACAAAGGGCCGGAAAATTTATGTGGAGGGGAGACTCCGGACGGCAGCATGGACGGCGCAGGATGGCAGCCAGCGGACAACGACGGAAATTGTCATCGAGGATATGATTCTTTTGGATTCACGCAGACCCGCAGGAGTCGGAGAAGAAGGCGGGGATGGGAGTCCAGCGAGCGGAATGAATGCAGGATCGGCGGTGGGGACTGCGACAGCAGCCTCATCAATCGGGACAACGAAAAGCGTCGCTCAACCAAGCGTAAAACTGACACACGACGATCCGAGTGTCCCTAAGCCGCCGGAAGGCAAAGAAGACGTGAATCCGGATGACATTCCTTTTTGAGAAGGACAGTAAACAATAAGCAGTAAACATAAAAAAATTTTTCTACCTTAAACTATGATGATGAAAAGAAGTAATCGATTTCAGATTAAGGAACGACCGGTACCAAAAAACTGCGGTTTTTGTAAAAATGGTACGAAGCCGGATTATAAAGAGGTGACGGCCCTCGCGCACTTCATCACGGAACGCGGGAAGCTCTTGGGGCGTGCACGAACCGGTATTTGCAGCACGCATCAACGAGCAGTCACGCGTGAAGTCAAGCGAGCGCGGTTTATGGCATTATTGCCGTTTGTGGTACGAGCATAAGGAGTAAGCACCAAATAACAAGCACCAAATCCTAAACAAAATCAAAATTCTAAGCACTAATGTTCAAAACGTTTTGAATTTGGAATTTTGAAATTGTAATTTGTTTGGAATTTGTGATTTGGAATTTGAAAATTAATGAGTAGCCTGCCATTTTCCTCCATCCGTAAATACATCATAATCTTCGCGTTTCTTATCCTGGCGGGGGGCATCGGATACAACCTTGGGCAGCGGAAAGCAGGCATTTCTGTGACCGTAGATAAACGGATTGTCATTAATCAGGAACTTCCCAAAGATGCTACGCCCGTCGACTTTTCCCTTTTTTGGGATGTATGGCAGCGGATGTTCCGCTTCTATATCGATGCAGCCGGATTGGATACCCAGAAGATGGTATGGGGAGCTATATCCGGCATGGTGGCTTCTGCGGGTGATCCATACACCATATTTCTTCCCCCGAAAGAAAATAAGGACGTGAAAGAGGATCTCGCCGGTGAGTTTGAGGGAATAGGTGCGCAGTTGGGTCTAAAAGACGGCCGGATTATCGTGATTGCACCTCTTAAAGGCACGCCGGCAGAAAAAGCAGGAATTAAACCGGGCGACTATATCCTCAAAGTCGATGACGTTGACACCGTCGGATGGACCATCTCCCAGGCGGTTAGTAAAATTCGGGGTATCCGTGGAACCAGCGTGAAGCTTCATATTCTTCATGAAAACAGCCAGAAACCCATTGACCTTACTATTGTACGGGATACGATCCTTGTAGCGTCTGTCGAGCATTGGGTGAAGAAGGTAAGCGAGATTACAGAAATCTCCGGAATCCCGAGTGTCGCCAAGCTTGATGCGACCAAGAAAGTGGCGTATCTCCAGCTAAACCGATTTGGGGACCATAGTAACGAGGATTGGGATAAAGCAGTGGCGGATATTCTCGACCTACAATCCCAGAACGGGACGCTCACCGGCCTGGTGTTTGACTTACGCAATAACCCGGGCGGGTATCTGAATGGTTCGGTATTTATCGCGAGCGAATTTATCAAGAGTGGGATAATAGTTTCTCAAAAGAATAGTGACGGAACCAAGCAGGATTATCTGGTCGATAAAAAAGGCAAACTTTTGGAAATGCCCCTCGTTGTCCTCGTCAATAAAGGGAGCGCGTCAGCCGCGGAAATCGTCGCTGGCGCCCTGCGGGATTATAAGCGTGCGACGATCGTGGGAGAGACTACATTCGGCAAAGGCTCCGTGCAGACACCACAGGAGCTTAAGGGTGGGGCGGGGCTCCATATTACTACCGGTAAGTGGCTTTTACCCAAAGGCGATTCGATTGCTAAGGTCGGCGTTAAGCCGGATATCGAGGTAAAGCTCGATGATGCGACGACGGCCACGACAGACGCGCAGCTTGCAAAAGCCATAGAAGTTCTTCTAAAATAGTTTTAGTTATCGAGTATGAAAACGCAAAAAATTTTTCTTGGTGTGGCAGCCTTGGTATTAATCCTTGGAGCCATTATCAGCTCCGGACAATTCGGACTCAATTGGCGCTTTTTAGAGAAATATTTTTCTATACCACAGACGGTCACCCTTCCTGGTGATGAAAAAGTAAAAGTGGTGACGGAGGAATCCCTCGTCATTGACGTGGTCGATAAAGTGTCTCCGTCGGTTGTCACCGTCGGTATCACCCAGACCAAGCGCATTGGTGATATTCTCGAATTTAACCCCTTTGATCCTTTTAGCCCTTTCCAACGACGGCCCGGTAAAGCTCAGAAGCTTGAGCAGGATATTGGATCGGGATTTATAGTGGGGAGCGATGGGCTCATCGTCACCAACAAACATGTGGTTGAGATGCCGGATGCCACCTACCGCGTGATTACCAAAGATGATAAGACCTATGAAGTCAAAAAGATTTACCGCGACCCGAGTAATGACTTGGCAATTCTAAAAATTGAAGCCACCGGATTGCCGACAGCAGAGATGGGAGATTCAGATAAGATCAAGGTTGGTCAGATGGCCATAGCGATTGGTACGGCGTTGGGGCAGTTCCGTCACACCGTGACGACCGGCGTCATCTCCGGCGTGGGGCGGGGAATCGATGCGGGGAGCCCTTTTGAAGGGTCGGCAGAACGCCTGGACAACGTCATACAAACCGATGCAGCGATCAATCCGGGTAATTCCGGTGGGCCTTTACTGAATTCTTCAGGACAAGTGGTTGGCGTCAATACCGCCGTATCATCTCAAGGCCAAAATATCGGATTTGCCCTCCCCATCAACGTCGTGAAGGAAGCCCTCGCCAACTTTAACGCCACGGGTCAGTTTAATCGACCCTATCTTGGTGTCAAATATCAGATGATCCCCCGGCAAACGGCAATCCTTAACGAAATTCCCGAAGGCGCTTATGTGCGGGAGCTTGTCAAAGGAAGTCCTGCGGATACGGCTGGTTTACAGGCTGATGATATCATCACCAAAATTGACGGCAACAAACTCACCGATACAAACGACTTAGCAAAAGCTATCAGTAAAAAGAAAGTCGGCGATGCAGTGGTCCTCACTGTTTGGCGGGGTGAGAAGGAAAAAGATATCAAGGTGACACTGGGGAATCAAGGGGAGTAGAGAGTGCTTCGGAAATCTTTTGCATTTTGCCTTCGATAATAGCATCCAAATTGTGCCAGGATTTGTTGATGCGGTGGTCGGTGACGCGGTTTTGGGGATAATTGTAGGTGCGGATTTTTTCAGAACGCATCCCGCGGCCGATGACGCTTCGGCTATCGCTCAGCGCAAGCTCTTGTTCGAGTAGTTGTTTCTCCCAGAGTTTGGCCCGGAGCATAGAGAGGGCGACGGAGCGGTTTTGAAATTGATCCCGTTCTGTCTGACATGCGACAACAATTCCCGTGGGTTTATGCCGGAGGCGCACGGCCGAACTCACTTTATTGACATTTTGTCCCCCCTTGCCGCCGGATCGGAAAAAATTCCATTCCAGATCGTCATTGCGTATGGAGACTTCGCTTTCCGGAATTTCCGGGAGGACGGCCACCGTTGCTGTGGACGTATGGATCCGGCCGTGGCGTTCGGTGGTGGGAATCCGCTGGACGCGATGCGTGCCGGCTTCGTACTGGAGCTTGGTAAATACTCCCGATCCGCGGATACGGATCACCAAGTCATCCAGACTGTCTACTTTCCAACCGGAAATCGTTGCGTAGCGCGTGTACATGCGCAGGAGATCCCCAGCCCATATCTTGGCCTCATCACCGCCCGGTCCGGGCCGGAGTTCTAAAATTGCTATATCCTGATTCATAAATCCTAAATCCTAATATCTAAATCCTAAACAATATCAAAATCCTAAATTCCAAATTCTAAACTATTTACTTTTTTCAATAATTGATCCATAGATTTTTGTCAATTCTTCTGCTTCTTGTATGAGCGCCTGTTGTTCTTTCATTAATTCAGGATTCTCACCGGTATCAACCAATCGTAGCCAAAGTCGACTTTCTTTTGCTTCCTTTCGAGATATTTTAATCCGTAGGGAAAAATCTTTTTTACTCAACGATTCGTTCGCCTCTATATAGTTAGCTGCTTGGGAACCAGAGGATCGGGCGAGTTGCTTTCCGTATTCGATATTGGTTATTGTTTTCGGTAGAGAACGAATAAAGTCAGCACTGCGCTTTGCGAATTGAAAAGAGCGCTCCTCCAGATCGTATTGTTTTGAATTTTGATCCTTGAACATTTGGATTTATTTAGGATTTGGTGCTTAGGATTTATTACTATTTGAGACCCATGAGCATTTCCTTTAACGATTTCGGGGCGTTTCGGGCGGCTTCTTCGCGGTCTTTCTTTTTCTTTTTTTTGTCGGCCATCGTTTGGGCCATGGCAGCACCGACTTTTTGTTTTGACTGAAACCGCTCGACCCTACCGAGAGCGTCTACGAATTTCATTTCGCCGGTGAAGAACGGATGGCATTTGGCACAGATATCCGTCTTGATTTCGGGCTTGGAGGCGCCTACCGTAAAAGTATTGCCGCACTGACAAGAGACGACAGCTTGTGGATACCATTGGGGATGAATGTCTGACTTCATAAGAATAGGATTATAGCATGATTTACGTGCGGTGTCGACGATTCTTTTGTCGACGTTTATGCTCGGCGATTATGACGCCCGTAGCAATCACTGCGGCGCCGATGACGAAGGGGAGCGTGATTTTTTCACCTAACCACCAGAGGGCGAGGGGAGCCGCCCAGATAGGGAAGAGATAGTTAAATACGGCGACTTCGCCGACTTCAATTGATTTCATCGCGAGCTTTTGGAGTGTATACGCAAGTGTCCCCGAGATAAATGCCATATAGAGGACCCCCAGATGGGCGGTAAGCGGAGCGCTCGTGATGGTTGTGATAATTTCTTGCACTGAATACTGCGTCAAAAGAAACGGGAGGAAACAGACAAATCCGATCATGAATGAGATATTGGTCAGCGCCATGGCTGGTACGCGGCCCCGAAGGGCGACTTTGGCAATCACGGTGCCGATGGCGTCGGCGACAAGCGAAGCGATAATCAAGAGATTCCCTTCAATGGAAATGAGTGCATATCCGTTGCCGCCTACCGCTGGGCCCACGATGACGATGAGGGTACCAATGAGGGCGAGGGCGATCCCGAGGCGCTCCGGCTTCGTGATGTGTTCTTTGAGGAGTACCATTCCTGCGATGGCTACCATGATCGGACCCATCGCGGAGATGATGGAGCCGGCCATTGACGTCGTTTTGTCAAAACCAAAAAAGAGAAGGCCAAGGGCTAAGGGAACAGAAAGAACGCTATGGAGAATGATATGGGGAATAGTGCTCGTGCTCACGTGGAGCTTCGGGGGCCGGATGGCCCAGAGAGTAGCCCCCAGAGCGGATGCCAACGCGAAGCGGTAGGTGAGGAAGATGATGGGTGGGAACGAGCCCAACGTAAATTTGATGACCGGTCCGGCGACGCCCCAGATGATAGAAACGAACAGGAGCAGGAGATAGGCGGTATAGCGATGATTCATGGGCAGGTCTTGATTGTCATCCCCGCGAAGGCGGGGATCCAGTCTTACGCGTTTGTATTCAATTTTTGTATAACTTTATCAATAGTCAATTCATCCTGCGTTTTCGCTTTCATATCTTTTAATTTTACGACACCCCGTGATATTTCTTCAGGTCCTTGAATTATGACGTACGGTATTCCTTTTCGGTCGGCATATTTGAGTTGCTTTTCGAGTTTATTGGTCGGATCAGGATAGAGATCCGTGTTGATTCCGGCGGAACGCAGATTTTGTGTTATTAATTGTGAGGCAGGAAGCGAGCTTTCCGAGAAAACCGTGACGAGGATGGCGGTGGTCGTGGCGACAGCAGGGAATAACCCTAGTTCCTCCATGGCTACAAGGGTCCGGTCAAAGCCTATTGCAAACCCGACGGCCGGTACGTTTCGGTTACTGAATTTTCCCACCAAGCTGTCAAATCGCTCGCATCCAGCCATGGATCCTGCGGTAAAAGCGGGATCGACGATTTCCCAAATGGTGCCGGTCGAATAGTTAAACGACCGTGCGAGCGTTGGCTCGAACCGATAATTTTCTTTCATGCCATACGCATCCAGGAATGAAAATATCGTCTTGAGCGCGTCGTTGGGTGTGCTGTTTTTGACGGTTGCCAAAAGCGATGTTGCGTCCGTTTCCGTGTAGCCTTTTTTTACGAGTTCGGAGACAACGCCAGACTCTCCGATTTTGGCAAGCTTATCGATCGCCACGATCGCTTTATACGGGACGCCCTGGTAGAGCGCCCGGTCATTGATGATGGCCGTCGGATGTTTAAATCCTAAATTTTTAAATATTTGGATCGTGAGGGCAATAGTCTCGCCGTCAGCGGCTCGGTGATCCACGCCGAAGATATCCGCATCGCACTGCAAGAATTCCCGGAACCGGCCGCGCTGGGGCTTCTCGGCGCGCCACACCGTCTGGATTTGATAGCGTTTAAAGGGGAGCGAGATTTTATCCGGATACTGAGCGATGACCCTGCAGGTCGGGACCGTTTGATCATAACGGAGTGCCACATCCCGGTCACCCTGGTCTTTAAATTTGAAAAATAACTTCTCATCCTCGCCGATATTGCCGGAAAATGTTTCTAGGTATTCTACCGCTGGAGTTTCCAGAGGTTCAAAGCCGAACGACTCGAATGTTTTGCGGATGATGTTAATTGCGTATTGGCGTTTGAGCGCTTCCGCGGGTAAAAAATCTCTGAACCCTTTGAGTGTCTGTGGTGTGATCATAGGATTTATCCTTTAGCAAGAATAACAGTACCGACCAATATAACGCTGATACCAATAAGCTTCATGAGACTCATTGATTCGTGGAATACGGCAACTCCCGCAATGACACCGGCGACCCCGATGCCGCCGACGAGGATGGGGACCGCTATGGAAAGTGGGACATTTCTAGAAAGCGTGGTGTTAAAGAGAAGCACTGCTCCGGTAAAAAACACACCGGAGAGAAGTCCGGTAAACAGAGTGTCTCTTCCCAGAGTAGGGATTTTTTCACCGGTTGACGTTTGAAAAAATAATACAATGAGCGCAGTAGCTAATGCGCCAGAGGACAAAAGGATCGCACCCATCAGGGGAGTGATTTTTGTCGAATAATACCGGACCAGCGTATTGCTTGTGCCATAGCCGATTATTGAGATGAGCAAGAGTCCAAGCCAGTTCATAGGGTTATTTGGGCAGAGTACTGTAAAATGTAAACTTTCACAACAGTTTATCGTTTAAAGAATGATCATCTGTTTATTCGATGTTGATAGTATTTCAATACCGTCTTCTTTTAAGAGTATCAAATCCTCAATGCGGATGCCATACTGTCCTTCGATGTAAATTCCCGGCTCGACGGTGACGATCATACCTGGTTTGAGCTCGGCGTCTTTAGAGATCGTGAGTCGTGGGGACTCATGGATGTCCAAGCCAACGCCGTGCCCCAAAGAGTGGGGATAGGGTGGAAAGCCGGATTTTTCTATAACATCCCTTGCTACGCGATCAGCTTTTCCGCCCGTAGCCTCAAGGCCGGGCCTTGAGGCTAGGTATTCCAGAGCGGCGGTTTGTGCTTGTAAAACCGTGTCGTACGCTTTTACCCATTTGGCTTCAGGTTTGCCTATAAACACTACCCGTGTCATGTCGCTGCAGTAGCCATTGACCTGCGCCCCGAAGTCGAGAAGAATGATATTGGGACCCCGTAGCCTCAAGGCCGGGCCTTGAGGCTGGACTTGGTAGTGCGGCTGCGAAGTGTTTGGACCAAATGCCACGATAGGGGAGAAGGCGAGGCTCGCGCCGTGCGTTTTGATAAATGATTCTATTTCCCAGGCGATTTCGGATTCTGTAACGCCTTCCTTCACTGAAGCTTTGGCGGGCAAGCTGGATTTGAGTTTACCGAGAATAAAGGAGAAACATAGGTCCGTTATTTTTGCTGCGGCTCTGATGTTTTCAATTTCATCGTCGCGTTTGATCATCCGGAGTTCTTCGATCCTGTTTTGTGTTGGGACGAGCGTGATGCTGGGCAATTCCTTCCTTAGTTTTCCATACTCCGCAACCGTCAGATCCGTTTCTTCAAAACCAAGCTGTTTGATATGAAGAGTTTCCGTCAATTTCGCAAGTTCCTTTGCTAACGGATTTTCCCGGGAAATTTCTACAACCTGAACCGATTGTTGTTTGAAATTTTTTGATTGCTCTAGATAGAGAGCGTTGGTAAATAGGCAGATAGATTTTTGAGTTATCAAACAGTACGCTTCTCTCTCTTCTGGAGCCGCGCCGACGAATCCGGTGAGATACCGGATATTAGTTGGATTGGTGATGATGAGGGCGTCGAAACTATTGAAATTCATATGTTGAGATAACTAGAAATTTTCATCAGTTATTGAGCTGAATGGATCCAGGCCGCCGTACGGACGCTCATCCATTGACATTATATCTTGTTGGTCTGGCGCTATGCACGGTGATTCCAAAAGCATGGCACTTGCCTCGGATCTCCACATCCCAATAAGCGATTGTTTACTTTGTCCCTCCTGAAGCACTGTTTCTGTGTTGTTTGCAGTACATAAGAATTTGAAATCAGTTGGTAATGTAAATCTATCCTGAAACCATATGCATTCGGCATTACATAGTTGTTGTTGTTCTGACATTTATATCACCTCCTTCCATCGATTGAATTAAAAACGTATAGAAGTTTTTAATCCGTACAATATCGGGAACAAGAATTGACCCCTGCTTTTTTTGTATCGTCACTTTTCCATACGTCATTCTGCGTGTGGAAACGGATAATTGATATGAATTCCATGATGAAATTATCGATCGGTTTAGAAGCACTGCAGCAGCAAGAGGATCGTAGAAGTTTTTGAAATCACCGGAATTGTTGAGAATAATTGAGCGGATGATTTTTCCAATAGGGCGAACGGGCCGGACATTTGATATTTGTGTTTGAAAACGATCAAGAATATTTTTAAGAGTTTTAGGAGCCGTTGATACGAGAGCCGGTACTTGTCTGGTGGCATCAATAGGAATAAGTGTTATGGGTATACCGGATTCCAATACGTCGCAAGCGGCAGGAGCATCAAGCCGGAAATTGTATTCAGCAATGTATCCTGGTGGGACGATTCCCGGAACATTGATTGCGCCGCCCATAATGATTAATTTACTAATCGCGCGTCGAACGGTATCCTTTTTGATAATAGATGCGATGTTACTTAACGGTCCGAGACAAAGGATGGTCACTGGTTTCTTTTCTTGAGCAATACGCTCTTGAAACGCTTTTAGGTTTTGAAATCGAGGTTGTTTAGAAATCGTTGGGATATCAGGAAGCAACGCAAATGATGTAGCGCGCGATCTATCGATAGCAGGAAACTGAACGCTCGAATTTTGTTGTATTTGATTGAAGCCACTAAATATAGGAATAGTATCCATGCCGACGTATGAAAGTATCCGTTTGATGATCCGTAAGCCGTTTTTTACAGATGCGACACCGTTGACGATGCTTATCCCTCGGACAGTATGCCTGCGAGAACGAAGCACCATACAGATAGCGATGATGTCGTCAACGCCTGCGTCGGTATCGATATAAAGTATTTGCTTCATAAAGTTGTTACATTTGAATTCCATGCGGATAAATAATCGGATACGTCATTTTGAAGTTGCGACTGAATAATAGTTTCCCAGTTTTTTGTTTCCATTTGCATAAAGGTACGTTGAGCAACGCGTTCGGGTGTGTCATTGTTTATGATAATGCCATCGATAAGATTGGCTTGTAACAATGAAGGAATGCGGTTAACGAGCAGAGCTAATTCGCGCTGCGACCGTGCTACGCGCCTATGTGTTTCTGCAGTATCGCCATCACGGTTTACGAGTTGAGTCTGAAGTTGGGTAAATGACTCTGGGACAATAATGACCGTAGTAGAATTCGGAAGCAGTCTCTTGATTGGTAATGGTTCTGCGGTACCCTCCAAGATAGCCGGTCCATTGGTAATTTTTGATAATTCATCAAAAGGTATCCCATACCATTTATCGTTTGCCGGGTAGCGATAGGGACAAAGAAGGTTTTGGTTTTCTTGAATTGATGCAAACGATTCTTCCGAGCGGGAATCGATCCGAAGCGACTCCCCGGGGTAGCGCTGTTCCCGCGTCGTTGTACGGCGAATACGGGCAATAGATGGGTTGAGCGACATCATGGCATCAATAAGCGTATCTCTGCCGACACCTGATGAACCGATTATTGCAAATAAATTCGCACTGTATGGCCGCAGCGGCTCCACCATAGTTACCCATCCGAGGGGAATAGTGGTTTGGTTGAGCCGCTGCGGGTCCGATTGATACCACAGCGATGGTATTGATTCTCTATCTTTCATACACATGCCAAAGCAGTATCAATAAATTGTCCTACAGAGTCTTCCGGCTTTGGTATCGGAAGCATGTCAAGTAAACTCACCGGCAGGCCATATCCTGCGTTTAATACGTCAGTAAACGTGAGCGGTTGACCGTTTTGTTGGTCAATTGCCGAGATCAATGCCTGATTGGCGCGGAGCAGTTTTTTGCTTACCTCGTTCAATCGCTTTGTGGGTATGCTTGCGCTTTGTCCGTTTGTAAACGGGCTAAAATATGGCGCGGTCAATGGATACGTTATGTCGTCGATCGCCACCGTTTTGCCGCCAAGGAATGTAAAGTCGCGCTGGCAAATCCAGTCAAGAGGCGAGACGACAGGAAGCACGGCGGTTGGCGGTTTACCGGTGATATCCGTTGCCGCTTTTTTCGTATTCCATTCATCACCGTCTGGTGCAGAAGGCAAAACCCCCAACACCATGTCGACGATTTGCCATCCTTGGGCCCGGGCAATCTCTTCATATGGTTCAAGCGCGTCGATCGTGGAGAGTCCGTCGTCCACAAAGATAACGTTCGTTTTTCCATCCGCTTTCATCTTTGCTTGTATGATCGCAAGCTGTTCGTCAATGTCCTGATCGCCGGGACGAGGTCCGAGTATTTCTCCGTTTGGCGTCGTAACGCGCCCAATGCTCAGTGTAGAATAGGCGTCTGTTGATACGCCGGGAGCACTCACAAAGCGGTCCAAAAGAATAACTTCAGCATTTTCATCGTTCGCCTTTGTACATGCACGGGCAAACGCAGAACCGAGCGCATCATAAAACGGATTCTCGTCTGTCATGACTACCGGAAAAATAGGAGCGAGTGCATTGAGTACGGCAGCGTTGAAAGCTTGAATATCTCGTTTGGGCAATGTCACACCGAGTCGTCCGAGCAGCCGTTCGGTATCCTGCGTGACGATATACGCTCCACCTTGGCCAAGCACGTCTTTATTGTCGGTAACCAATAGTTGGTTTATATCGGCAGTCTTTTCCGTAATAAGTGACTCAATTCGTTCAAGTTGCATAAAATTCACCTCCTTTATTAGCGAAAATTTTTTGGAAATGTATCCTGCAAATGGGGGAGTTTTGAAGAAAGGGAAAATTTGCAAATCTACAAATCTACAAATAAATAATGGGAGAACTTCAACACTCCGCTACGCGCGGGAAGTAATTAGATGTGGTTTTGATGGCGGGGGGAGCGTGCGGAGGAAACCGCGCTGGAGGTGGCTTGGTTAAACAAGAATACTGATGATATATAAGACTGTTTCATAAAAGAAATTCTACACTCCTACATAGAAGTGTAGAATGATTAATGTATAGAATAGTAGCATGTTAACATGTTACCATGATGATGTCAACAGGTAGATTAGGAATAATAATCAGCGATAAAGCGAAACTCGACAGTGTTTGAATTTTTCCAATATACTTAATGTATACTCGTGCTATGGATTATCAGACCAAAACAAACCTTATGTTGCCATTTCGGGGTACGTGGATGGTGAGTAATGGCGGGAGGACGGAGGAGACAAATAATCACATTAAGTTTGCCAATGGGGATGGACCGAAGAATCAGATTTACGCGTATGATTTCCGGCGGGGGCATACCGGGGAGGGTAAACGGCTAGAGGATTATGATGTTTACGGCGAAGAAGTCATTGCGTCTGGCGACGGTGTCGTTATTCAAGTCATCAACGGTGCTATTGATGTGTTACCTGGTGAGCGAGACCGGGCCGTGGGCGCCGGCAATACCGTGATTATTGATCATGGGAATGGCGAATACAGCGTCCTTTGTCATTTCAAATTTAATTCCATCCAGGTGAAGGTTGGTGATCACGTTTTGCAAGGAGATCTCTTAGGTCTTTGCGGAAACACGGGCAATACGAGCGAGCCGCATATTCATTATCATCTTCAGGATGGTCCGCGTATGCATACGGCCAATGCATTGCCTGCACAATTTGATAAGATCATTGTCGACGGAGAAGTGAAAACGAACTTCGAGCCTATCAGAAAACAAATGGTTGCAAACACCTAAGAGGTCACTTCCCAGATATTGCCGTCTGGACGACGAGAATGCCGGTTCAGATCATGTTAACGAGGATGTATTTTTCGTAAAAACTCTTTAAGTCTAGTATCACCAAACTTTATTAATTCTCGTGTTGTTGTCTCATACGTTCCATTATGATTTCTAGCTTGTATTAAGCGGAGAAATATATTGTCGTGTGATGTTTGCCAGTATTGGTCTCTAAATGATTCATCATGTCTTAACTCTGTGAAGTTGGGAATTAATAAATGTTCTGGACCGGTTTCGTAGTCATCACAGGCTTGTTGATATGCTGCATCATATCCTAATGGCGCAGATTCAGTTCCAAAAGTGTCAACCGCAATTGATGGCAATTGCCTCATTGCCTCCGTTTGTCCTAGAAGACGAATTTTTTCATTTTCATCTTCTATTCCTCGTTCTAAGTAATTAAGATCCATAGGATATGGTTATTTCAGTTTATTTCGAAACATGCGGCTCGCAATCGCGCGGTAGCCGTCCATGCCATGATGGAGCCAGTGGGCAACGCGGGTGACGGTTGCAGTGGAAATCATCAGGCGTTTGGCAATGGCTTCATAGGTATGTCCTTGATAGAGCAATTTGACGACCTGCCAACGGTTGGCAAATTCTTTAAGTTCCGCGATGGTTAGAAGATCGCGGAAAAAGTTTGAAGCTTCGGTCCGGGATTTTATCTGAAGCATTGCCTCAAAAAGTTCGTTCATCGCGGGAGTAGGGTATGAGGGATCGTTGGTATTTTTCATTATGGTAATACGATAGCATATGGAGAAGAGAACGGTCAAATCGTAACTATCCCAAGGCCAGGCCTTTAAGAATACGGGATCACATTATTTTTTTGATGGTGATGCCGATGGAGAAGCCAGTTTTTCCGTAGGCGTCGGGGTAGACCGGATTGCTTGTTCTGCGGGTGTAGCGAGATTTCCCAAATCAATAATCCGACCTGCACTGATTCTTTGTTCCTTTTTGGGTACTGGGAAGCCCACAACATGGACGGTATCCCCGGCAATGATTTTAGAAAAGCCAAATTTTCCAATTTCCTTTTTTTGCCGATCCCACGCAAGGGTTATGGTGGCTTTTTCGATATCAACGGTATACGTCTGACTTCGGGGAGTCATGATGGTGAGCGTAAATTCTTGGTCGTTGCGGGTGATGACCGTACCGGAGATACGCTCTGGATTTGGGGTTTGGATCACGACGATGTTAGCTTTGAGTAAGTCCAGCGTGGCATCGTGTTCCCCAAAGACAGCGACGAGATCACCTTTGGCGATATCGTCACTCGTAAGAATCGTTCGTTTTCCTTTGAGATATTGGATTACCTTTATTTCATCCATGAGTTCGATTTTGACGTCCTTGGTCGCCGTCTCCACGACGAAGCTCGTGATGGATGTGGACTTGACGGTGCCATAAATCGCGCGGCGGGAGGTCTGGCGAAGTTCGGCTACTTTGGTGGCCAGTCTGTCTTTGAGGTCCTCGATCTTTTTGGTGGTTGCACTTGCCGTGCTTATTTTTGGGGTCGCCGATGGTGTGGCCGAGACGGCAAATACCGACGGGATGAGCGTGAGTGATAAAGCGAAAACGCTGATGAGAAATTGTTGTTTCATATTAGAAATTTTCTTGCGTATAAAAGATGGTAACCGAACTTTGCGCCTGTTTGCCCTCTGTGCCATATGCCGTCACCGTAATGTCGTTCTTTCCTTCTGAAGCAGTTATCTGACCCGCATATGCTCCATCTTCCCCTGCGGTAACGACATCCTCGTCGGTTGGTCCCTGAATGAGTACGGTTGCTCCCGTTTGTGTGACGCCGGAAACGACGACGCTTTCTTTTGGCTCTACGGCATCGGGAAGTGGTGCGGTGATGGTGACGCCAAAAACTTTAGGCACACTAGTGGGTTGCGGTGGAGACTTTTGCGCCGTCTTCGGAAGGGAGAACGTAGGGAATGTGATTTTGGGTAATGCTTTGAAGAAGGTCGGCCCGAAAATGAATATTCCGGCAATGGTGAGCCCTAACACAAGCCCGATGATGGTAGCGAGAATAGCGTCTTTATTCATAATTACCCTCGCGAATTATTGCGGGGTTGTCATAGGATAGGAGAAAGTGGTATAAATTGCAAGCATGGACATCACCTATCTCGGTCACTCTTCATTTAAAATCCGCGGGAAGCAAACCGTCGTGGTGACGGATCCATTTAGTAGCACGATCGGTCTGACGTTCCCCAAGCATACAGCAGCAGATATCGTCACGGTGTCGCATGACCATGAGGATCACAACGCTGCAGCGGCAATAGAAGGCGATCCGTATATCGTGAAAGGCCCCGGGGAGTATGAGATCAAGGGGATCGGGATTGTGGGACTGGGCGTGTACCATGATGACGAAAAAGGAGCCAAACGCGGGCGAAGTACAATCTATCGCATGGAAATAGACGGGATGTCCATCGTCCATTTGGGAGATCTGGGTCACGAACTATCTTCCGCAGAAGTAGATAGTCTGGACGGCGTGGATATTCTCCTTGTTCCGGTGGGAGGCACGTATACGATCGGTGCGGCCACGGCTGCTAAAATGATCACAGAAATTGAGCCCACGATCGTCATCCCTATGCACTATAATTGTCCCGATTTAGATCAAAAAGCATTTGGACAGCTTGTCGGTGTTGACGCATTTCTGAAGGAAATGGGTAAGACAGAAGTTTCTCCCCAACCCAAGTTTGTCATCACGAAGGATAAACTGCCCGAGGAGATGCAAGTGGTGGTACTACAGTGAAATCTACAAATAGACAAATCTACAAATCTACAAATAAATGAAGACGCAATGAGTAAATTGTAAAAATGATTTAATCATTCAGAATATTTTTCCTCATTCATTTGCAGATTTGCCATTTGTAGATTTGTAGATTGGCTATGCAAGATCCCAAAGTTCCTCCTCATGATAATGTCGCCGAGCAATCGGTACTCGGCGCGGTCCTCATCGACAAAGACGCCATGATAGATGTGGCAGAGTTTCTGCGTCCCGAGCATTTTTATAGCGACCAGCACGGGATGATATTTGCTTCCATGGTGCATTTATTCGAGGCCCATGAACCTATTGACGTCGTCACCTTGACGGCGGCTCTCAAAACTTCCGGAAACCTCAAGGTGGTGGGTGGTGCTTCGTATCTCTCTGAACTTCTCAATACGGTTCCGACCAGTGCTCATGCCGAGCAGTACGCGAGGATCATAGTCGAGCATTTCACCAAACGCCGTCTCATCGAGACGGCCGCCCGAGTCACGGAGCTCGCGTTCAAAGACGAAGGAAGCGCCCGCGAAATTTTAGATAAAGCAGAGCAGGAAATTTTTGCTATCTCGCAGGGCGCTGTGCGGCGCGATTTCATCCCCATTAAAGATGCGCTTGCCGCATCCTTTGACCGTCTGGATGAGCTCCATAAGCGCGCCGGGGGATTGCGTGGGGTGCCGACCGGATTTGCGGAGCTGGATTTTAAGCTCGCCGGTATGCAGGACTCCAATTTGATCATTCTGGCTGCCCGGCCCGGGACGGGGAAAACCGCGATGGTTCTCAACATCGCCCAACACATAGCGGTACGGGAAAAATTACCAGTCGGAATATTTTCGCTCGAAATGAGCAAAGAGGAGCTTGTGGACCGGCTGCTTGTGGCACAGGCAGACATCGACGCATGGAAGCTCAAGACCGGCAAACTCTCTGATGATGACTTTACGAGGCTTAGTGAGGCCATGGGGGAGTTGGCTGAAGCTCCGATTTTTATCGACGATACGCCGGGTATGAATATCCTCGAGATGCGGACCAAAGCCCGCAGGCTGCAACTCGAGCACGGAGTGAAGCTCATCATCATGGACTATCTGCAGCTTGCTGACTCCGGGCGCAAGTTTGACAACCGCGTGCAGGAAGTATCCGTTATCTCCCAATCCCTCAAAAATCTCGCGCGCGAGCTCCGTTTGCCGGTTCTGGCCTGTTCACAGCTTTCCCGTGCCGTCGAATCGCGTGGGACCCGCGTGCCGGAACTCTCTGATCTACGCGAATCCGGCTCGATCGAACAGGACGCCGACGTCGTCATGTTTCTTTACCGAGAAGAACAGGATCAGGCAAATTGGGGCGAGCAGATTGCCACAAAGCTTCGGATAGCCAAACACCGAAACGGACCCTTGGGGGAGATTGATCTTATGTTTGTCGGCAACCGCATCCGGTTTTACGGCATGGACCGCAAACGTGAAGAGTCTCCTGCCCTGGCTGCAACCGCAGCATAAGGATCATTCGTATCCCTTAGAGTTATTTGATACAATCACAGAAGGCCAAGGTGGCGGAACGGTATACGCGCAGGTCTCAAAAACCTGTGAGGATAATACCTCATGAGGGTTCGAATCCCTCTCTTGGCACACGAACACTATGAAATTTCAAACGAAACCGACTGATGTCACGAAAATAGAATGCGATTTGGTCACGGTTTTTGCCATACAGGAAAAAGGCAAAGAAGGATTTGTCCTGTCTGAAGATGCCAAAAAGATCGATGCGGCGTTGGGTGGCATGCTTACGGAGATTGCGACGTTTCAGGATTTTGAAGCGACACCCGGCAATACCCTCCTTATTCATACCCATGGCAAGATTGGCGCTATGCGTACGATGCTTGTGGGGTTGGGCGTCGCAGAAGAAATGACGGTTGCTGATTTTCAGGCGGTCGCCGCTACCATTGGACGCAAGTCTGTGGGGATGGCGGTCAAGACCTTGGCGGTGAGTCTGCCAAGCGATCTTACTGTTCGTTTCAAAACGGAGCATGTGGCGCAGATGATGGGAGAGGGGCTTTCGTTGGGTACCTATACATTCTCCAAACATAAAAGTGCAGATGCACAGAGAAAAGAAAAACATATTGAGGATGTTGTTTTTCTCACGACGCTCTCGAAGCTTAACGCCGTCGCCCTAGGGTTGAGTCTTGGGGAGTCGGTGAGCCAGGCGGTCGTGTTTGCCCGTGATCTGGTCAATGAGCCCCCGTCCACGACGACCCCTACGTATCTGGCCCACGTTGCCAAGGATCTCGTGAAGGATAAGGAACATTTGGCCTGCGAAATATTGACCCCCAAAGAGATGAAAATGCTCGGTATGGAAGCACTGTTGAGTATTGCCCGCGGCAGCGATGAAGAACCACGGTTTATCAAGCTCACGTATAAAGGCGGAGGCCGCAAGACCGTCTGTCTGGTCGGAAAAGGTATCACCTTTGATACTGGTGGATTGTCCCTCAAGGATTCAAAAAATATGGAGACCATGAAACTGGATATGGCGGGAGCGGCAGTACTGTTGGGAATTTTCTCCGTGTTGCCTGTCCTCAAACCAAAGCTTACGGTTGTTGGGCTTATCAGCGCCACAGAAAATATGCCGGGGCCCAAGGCGGTCAAGCCCGGGGATATTGTGCGGGCGATGAATGGAAAAACAATTGAGATCCTCAACACGGATGCCGAAGGCAGGGTGGTCTTGGCTGATGCGCTCTCCTACGCGGGGGCGAAAGTGAAAGCAGATGCCATCATTGATTTGGCCACACTTACCGGCGCGTGCATGGTAGCGTTGGGCGAGGATATTGCCGGTATGTTTACGGATGATGACGTGTTGGGTACTCAGCTCAAAGACGCGGCGCAAAAGTCCGGCGAACATATTTGGGGATTGCCGCTTGCGAAGGGATATAAAGAGCAGCTGAAAAGCGAAATAGCGGATGTCAAAAATATTTCCAGCACCCGGTACGGTGGGGCTATAAACGGCGCGTTGTTTCTTCAGGAGTTTGCCCCTGCCGGTGTCCCGTGGGCACATCTGGACATCGCCGGACCCGCTTTCGCCGAAAAAGATGCACCGCTTACCCCCAAAGGCGGGACGGGATTTGGTGTGCGGATGATTCTCCAGTATCTTCAAGCGCTACACTAACCGTACTTCTCTCTCTCTGACATCACTCGTGAAAGGAGATGTATATAATGTTATAGGTCTGTAGATTATGAGTAGCGGTCGCTACTCGTAATATACATGTTTGAATATTACACTGGGGGATGGTTAGGAGAGCAATATCCAAAAGAAGGCTACGGTGGCAATCTGCGTAAAAAGGCCCAGGGGAAACTGGGCTTTCGCGTGGAACATGTTGGGGAGTTTATAAATTGTGTAAGCAATTCGTTCCCAGAGACTCGCTCGCGGTCCTGGTTCTCGCTTTTTTTGATGGGCGAAAAAGATATACCACGGCGTCTCCAGCCAATCGGGGAGGAGTGCGGCACTGATCACGATCGAGACCGGTACGACTCCCACCTTTCCCGCAAACAAAATATATGCTACCGTAAAAGCCATCAGGGTGTCTGCGATGGCAAGCGCACCTGTTTGTATCTTCGGCCGTGTCCGCCAATTGGTGCCAAAGTCCCAATGGGGAATGCTGTCCATCACATAGTGTGAGCCGAATGCGAGGGCGGAAGCGGTAATCGGATCGGAAAATCGACTTGCGATCGCTCCGGCGACCAGTGCATGTGCAGTAGCGGTCATGGTATCCTAGTAGTGTATCGTATGAACGGAAATCACGCAAATCGATCAGCGTTCGTGACTGTCCTTGCTATACGCCCATTTCGTACGCTTTGGGCGGCGCAGGTTTTTTCGCAACTCGGCTTTGCAATGCTGCTTTTTGTTCTCGCTCTTCGCGTCTATCAGATAAGCGGCAGTAACGCTGCCGTTTCGGGGTTATTTCTTACATTTGGTATTCCTGCAGTGTTGTTCGGCATGGGTGCAGGAGCAGTGGTTGACCATCTGGACAAACGGAATGTCCTGATGATTACTGATTTGGTCCGAGCAGTGCTTGTCCTGGGATTTTTTTTCTTTCCCACCTCGATGCCGGTTCTCTATGGCATATCGCTTATGACGGCCATGATCACGCAGTTTTACGTACCGGCAGAAGCGCCGACGATCCCGCGGCTCGTACCACAGGAATTATTAGTAACGGCCAATAGCCTGTTTTCCTTCACCTATTATAGTAGTCTCGCGGTGGGCTCAATCGTCGCCGGACCTATTCTCCGGCTTTTTGGTCCGTACGCGGTGTTTATCCTGATAAGCGCGATGTTTGCCCTGGCCGGATGGTTCGCTTCACGGATTCCACGGGAGGTGGGGAAACAAACACATCTTCCCAGCCCTACCGTCGCCAAAATGATCCATATCGTCCAAAGCATGGTCACCTCGGTGCGCGAAGGACTCGCCTATGCGAAAGCGACACCCGCGATCACGGAATCACTGCTTCTTTTGACGGGTACGCAGATCGTCCTTGCTTTGCTCGGGACATTAGGTCCGGGATTTGCGGATCGCGTGCTCGGTATTGACGTGCGTGATGCAAGCATTCTCATCATGGGGCCAGCGGTTTTGGGAATTATTTTTGGATCGCTCTGGGTCGGGAACTATGGATATAAAATTTCATCCCGTCGTCTGATCCAGTACGGTATTATTGCTGCCGGAATTTTTCTTATCCTCATTGCTATCATCGTGCGACTCAAGCGCGTGGCACTCTTTGCCTGGCTTTATGTCGATCCCATTATCCTGCCCGTCGAGTTTCTTTTGTTTTTTTTCTTGGGCGTGGCCAACAGCATGCTGGATGTACCGGCTAACAGCGCTCTTCAAAAAGAAGCCAGTGGAGCTATGCGGGGACGTGTTTATGGCATGCTTACCGCGGCTGTGGGTGGAGTCGGGATGCTTCCGATTGTGCTCACCGGGTTACTTGCGGATGTCATCGGGGCAGGGAAAGTTATCTTTGCATTGGGCATCATGATCACGACGTATGGCGTATTGAGGATGAGGTATAATAGAATTCAGATAGCAGACCCGCTTCGCGAGAGCTTCAGCGAGGCGAGCAGCAGATAGCAGAAGGCTTTTTTATGTATCCAATTCTCTTCACCATCGGTAGTGCGCGCATAGCAAGCTTCAGTATTTTTTTGATCCTTGCGTGGTGTGTCTTTTCTTTCGTATTTTGGAAATCACTCCGGGATGAAGCGGTACTGGAGGAGCGCATCTTTGACCTCACGTTTTATGGAACAATCGCGGCGCTTGTTGCGGCTCGGGCTTGGTATATCATATCCCATTGGTCGATTTTTTCGTCTGCACTTATCAAGATTCCGGCTCTTTGGGTAGCTCCGGGTTTATCGCTTATGGCCGGCATCATCGGCGCTCTCATCGTGGTCATGGTGTTGTCCAAGCGCATGAAACTTCGTTTAGGCTTAGTTTTGGATGGCATAGGCGTGGCTTTTTCTGGCGCCTTGATTGTGGGATCAGTTGGATCATTTTTGGATGGCGGTATGGTGGGCCGGGCCGCGAGTGTCCCCTGGGCTGTGCGGTATATAGGACTACCGGAGCTTCGCCACCCGTATCAGCTTTACATGCTGGGAGTTCTTGTATTGATACTCGTCATCGTGGGAGTCGTATCGGAGCGCGCCAAACGCGTGAAGTGGCCGCTTGGATCGGCGGGGCTCACATTTTTTATCCTCTGGTCTTTGGGAATATTTGCTCTTGAATTTACGAGAGAACCTGACGTATACTGGTATCGTATAAGCGCGGATCAGTGGATAGCGCTTCTTTTATTTTTTGGCACGATGAGTGTTTGGTACCGGTATGCAGGTGGTAAATTTGTTGTCGCCAATTTCATGAGAGGTGCGCGAGGAGCTATGATGCGACTTGTGCAAAAAATGTATGCCAGGTAGTAGATCCCGCACACTTCTTTCGAAGTGGGGAATCCTTCCCTGGAATACAAGATTATTTGATGATTAAAGAATTACCTATATTTGAAGTGTCGTCACTTCAGTGCGGGATTCACAACCTGGTATGCAAAGCTTCCCAAACGACATTCTTGACCAAATCCGAAAGAGCTTGGAAGAAGAAAAGAGCCGTGTAACGGTCCAGATGGCGGATCTTTCGGCACAAGATCCGTATGCGGATCCCGATCGGATCAATGATAACGCAGCGTCAGACACCGATGCCAGTGAAGAGAGTAATCACGATCGGTATGCGGCGCTTGTGGATGAATTAAAAGCCCGTTTGTCCCGCATAGACGAAGCGCTCATGCGCGTGGGCGATGGGACATATGGGTACTGTGTGCACTGTGGAACTATGATTGATACGGATCGGTTAGCCATTGTCCCTACTGCGATGCTTTGTCTTGATTGCGAAAAAAAGAAGACTAAATAATCTGTGAACATCCCCATTCTCTACGAAGATGACGCCCTGCTGATCATAGATAAACCACCTCATTTGGTCGTCAACAGGGCGCAGAGCGTCAAAAGTGAGACCGTTCAAGATTGGGTTGAAGTGAATTTGTCATTCCCGCGCAGGCGGGAATCCAGCGTTCAAAATACTGGATCCCCGATCGAGTCGGGGATGACAGCTAACGACGATTTCCATAGTCGTTCCGGGATCGTGCACCGGATTGATAAAGAGACTTCAGGAATTCTCCTCATCGCCAAGACGCCGGAAGCATTCGTCGAGCTGCAGCGGCAGTTTAAGGAGCGTGAGATAAAAAAAACGTACCTGGCTATCGTTCATGGCAAACTCGTGCCAGATAAAGGAGAAATCAATGCGCCCATAGACCGCCTGCCATGGAATCCGCAACGTTTTGGCATCATGCCGGGGGGGAAGGAAGCAGTCACGAGGTATAAAGTGACCGTTGTCATCCCGGCCCAAGAGCCGGGATCCAATGGAAAAAAAGACTGGATTCCGGGTCAAGCCCGGAATGACATGACCGTTGTTGAAGTGTATCCGCAGACCGGGAGGACGCATCAGATCCGGGTGCATCTCAAATATATCAATTATCCGATCGTAGGAGATTATCTTTATGCAGGGCGCAAAACCAGCCGGGATGACCGGGCAGGAGACGCCCCACGCGTCATGCTCCACGCATGGAAAATTGCTTTCGTGCATCCAGGAACGGGAAAACTACTTGCAATAGAGTCTCCGATACCGGATGATATGGAGAGGATCATACATTTCAAATCCTAAGCACTAAATCCTAAATTCTAAATAAATCCAAATATCCAAACGTACAATTCAAAACGTTTTGAATTTGAAACATTTGAATTTTGAAATTGTTTAGGATTTAGATATTAGGATTTGGGGTTTTCTGACATGGCTCCACATAATCTCTCTCTCATCACCACCTTCCTTCTTGTGTTTGCCGCGGCCATCGGCGGGGGAACACTCGCCCGGATATTCAAGCAACCGACCATTTTAGGCTACATTGCCGCAGGAGTCTTGATTGGGAATGGAGCATACGGCATCATTGATCACGCGACACTTCGGATTATTGCCGAGGTGGGAGTGACGCTTCTTCTTTTTACGCTCGGCGTCGAGTTTTCGTTTCTCCGGCTTAAAAAAGTTCTTCGTACCATCCTGGTCCCTGCGATCATTCAAATTCTTGTGACGTTTGTGCTATTTTTCATCCTTTCGATGGGGTTGGGGATAGACGCACTTCCCTCACTCTTTATGGCGGCCGCATTTTCGCTCTCCTCGACGGCCGTCGTCGTGAAAATTCTCTCCGAACGCGGAGAGCTTGAGACCATGCCGGGTGAGGTGGCGACGGGATGGTTAGTCGTCCAGGATATTGCCGTTATTCCGATCATGATCCTTCTTCCCACGATAGTGACCCTCGCGCAAAGGCCGGAAATGGGGGTCGGGGGTGCTATGGGGTCCCTTTTGGGAAGCGTGTTGATGTCTGTCATCACCATCGGTGTGGTACTCATATTAGGGAAGCAGGGGATCCCGCGGCTACTCAAGGCTGCGGCAAGCATCGGGAGCCGGGAGATTTTACTCCTCACGACGGTCGCCGTCGTATTTATCTCAAGCGTTATTTTTTATGCAACCGGACTCTCCGCTGCATTAGGAGCGTTTATCGCGGGCTTGATCATCGCGGAAACGAGCCAGAATCATGCGATATTTGCGGAAGTCCGGCCACTGCGGGATCTATTCGCCGTGGTGTTTTTCGTCACGCTCGGGATGACGGTACCGTTATCAGTCGTGGTTTCGTTTTTCCCTATCATTTTAGTTCTGCTTACGGCGGTAGTCCTCTTTAAGTGGGTCGTTGTGTATGGGCTTCTCCGGTTCGTGGGATATCATCAGAAGACCGCGTTTCTCGTAGGGTTGAGTCTGACGCAGGTGTCGGAGTTTGGGTTCGTGATTGCCGGCGTGGGTACCGCGTTTGGAGTCATTTCCGCCGATCACTATACGATATTGGTCGCCGTCACGTTCGGGACGCTTCTGGTCAGTACGCCGCTCGTTGCGTCAAGTCATGGTGTGTATTATTGGTATGCCCACCATTTGGGGAACATTTTTCCAAAATTTTTTGCGGACCGCACTATGGCTGTTTCGGGGGCTGATCAGTACCCGATAGAAAAACATATCGTGATCTGCGGATATGGCAGGGTAGGCAAGTATGTGGGGCGCGCTCTTGAAATGGCCCAAGTGCCATTCCTCGTTGTGGATTATAACCATCAGACCATCAAAACGCTTCGGGAGCGGGGGGTGAATGTGGTCTACGGAGATCCGGCAGATAAGGACGTATTAGACTACGCGCAAGTAGATTTGGCCCGCGCGATCGTCATCGCGATCCCAGACCGGCACACGCAGGAGCTCATCATTGGACATGCCCAGACCCTCAACCGCCGTATCAAAATTATCTGTCGCAGCCATCATGAGGAAGATCAGGCGAGGCTTAAATCCCTGGGAGTCACAACGATCATCCAGCCGGAATTTGAAGCCGCAGTGACCATCGTCGAGCGGTTGCTACCGGAGTTTGGCGTGTCTCCCGAAGATGTGGACGGAAAAATCAGCCGTCTCAAAATCGAGCACGGGATGGGATGAGATTAAAGAGAGTCACGTGTCGGTGGTTTGGTAAAATAAACCCGCCACTGTTGGGGTGTCAATTCCTCGCGAAGTTGTTCTTTAAGCGCTTCAACGTCTGTCCGAAGAAGTTCAAGATTATCGTAACCGTATAGTCGCATGACCCGTTGTTGTTGTTCAGGAGTTGCCTCGGAATCACATATTTCCCAATGTGTCCCAGTAAGTTTATTTGCAATGATATGCGGTCCAGGTGAAACTTCGCCCTGTGGAGTAATTGTTTTAAGAATCGCATTTCGGAGTGTTTCAGCGGGCATAGTGGATATATTAGCCAAATTTTAAGCGATGGTACTCATGAATAGACATACTTTCGACGTGGCCGTGCGAAACCTGCGGCTTAATACCAAACGAATCAATGGATATTTGATCCGCAGTAACTCCCATTTTAATCATGTTTTCCTGTAATATCTGAGCATCCTCGAAGCTCAATGCTTCCGTCACAATGCCGTCACCGCCATATCGCGCTGTTGTTTTTTCTCCAATCTGGTAAATAAGTTGATAAGCTTGCGGCATATAGTTGTTATTTTTCGTCTATTGGTTTTTTCAGGGAATCTACGTCAACTGCTTGCGGCCTCTTTCCGCAATAGACTGCTCCTAAAGTATCGAGGATTGATCTGCCTTGTATCGTTATGAAGGCATTACAAACAGCGCCTGTAGATCCGGCCACCGCTGGACAATTTTCATAATCCATCGCACAGTTATGCAGTTCATTCCAATTAGAATGAGATGCACTAAACTGATAAACTGTTCCCCCTACCTGTTGACGATTGTTCCCAATGCCGACAGCGACCTCAGAGGGTGTAAGTATTTCTTGAATAGTTGGCTGATCCTTCATAGTTAAGTCGGTCAAGGCTTTTTGCTATTACGTAATGCAAATGCTCCGTCGGTATACGGTACTCCATTTTCATCCCGAAAAACATCATCGGTTATGTCATCAATAAAGTATTCATCCGTCTGACTGTTGTGGGATGACGAGTAAATCCTTCCATCCCCCCGATGGCGTTCAAGCCAATGAGCAACCTTTTCATTAATTGTTTGCATTTTGTCATGATAGTTCGGATCATTAGGAAATATAACGTCATGTGCAACCCCGAGCTGTACATTTTCACAACACATAAAATCCTCCTTTATTTAATTACGAAAATGTCGATTTTGATACGATCTGCTTGAATGCCGTGAGAATACAAGTCAGGCGTCATTCGTGCTTGACGGTGTTTCTGACGGATAGTTGTCAGGATGACGGGTTGAGGTGTATACTTCCATTTCTATGGGGCTTTATGACAATCCATTCCCACCTGAAACGATACAGAGAATGTTTGGACGGTGGATTTCTATTGTGAAGCGACGGGAGTGTGCGAGCGTCATCCTACTTCCGCGAAGTGACCGGCACTACCGGATTGCACAATTTCTTACGTATATTTCAAAAAAACATGATGGTGACACCGTGTGGGTGAGTGTTTCATTCCAGTCATTTGTGACAGAGCGATGGGATGAATTTATCAATCAATTGGATGCATACCGAGTACAGGATAAGCGAATCGTGTTTTTGGTGAAGGATGCAGAATGGCTTTTTACTGCCGCACCACATCTTATTACCAAGCTTCAGGAATATGTCCTGCAGCCGTATCGTCAAGCTTCATTTATTTTCTTCTTTGAGAAAAATATTCCCGATGCGGGAGCATCAGACATTTTATCGGTTTGTCCGGCGCTCTTTCAGAATATGTATGTTCAGTCCCTTTATGAGAAAGAAGAGGTTTTCCATTATATACAGCATCTAGAGGGGTTATACGGATTTGCTTTAACGATGGAAGAACGCAGTGAAATTTGGAATGAGACCAGAGGATACATTTGGTTGACGACGGAAGCAGTTCGGCATGCGCATGAATCCAATCACATTTCATTTGATCATCCGGCCATGCAGTTTCGATTGCAAGCAGTTTGGGAAGGGTTTACTCAAAAAGAACAGCAAGTATTGCGTTTAGTGGCGCAGAACGGAAAGATTTCTCCAGAATTGGATGAACAAAGGAAGTTTTTTCTCAAAACAAAATTATTGTCTGATAAAGGTGAAACATATGTGATAACCGTACCTATTGTGTCTCGCTTTGTGAAGCAGGTCGTTCATCAGTCGAATCAACTTACTCTTGATCATGATTCGTTATTCATAAACCACGGCCGGGTAGATTCACTTATTTCTGTACGGGAACGGGTCTTCCTAGTCTATATGCTTCAACATAAAGCAACAACAGTATCGCGTGATACAGTGGCCGAGATGTTGTGGGGGGAAAATTGGCAGGAGCAGTATTCAGATTGGGCACTAGATCAGGCAATACGCCGCTTACGAAATAGACTCGAACAGTTTGGATTATCAAAACAGCTTATACAAACTGTAAAAGGAAAAGGATATCGATATGGTGATCAGATATGAATTACGAAACGATCAGTGGTTTTGAATTTATACATCCTGAACGACATGAGCAAGCGACGAGGCATAGTGTACAGTCGCTCGTGAGGAATTTATTTCCGAATACACGAGGAACAGGAATTCCGGCATGTGTCGAGGAAGTGGTCGATGTCCTTGAACCGTTATGTGAACCTACGAGGGAAGTAGAAGATAACATTTTTTTACGTGGTAATCCGGTGCCACGCTTAGTCCTTGACGGCCGACCGATGTTTGCTCCACTCGGATATTGGGAAATCCAACGAGCGTATCAGAAAATAGAAGGCAATCCGAAGTTTGTCGGAGAGAGTGATTTGGCAGACGCAGTGGTCCGCCATTTATCGGCAGGACCCGACGTCGATATTATGGTACGGAATAAGTCGGATATTACTGATAACGATATGTTTCGGCTCCTTCAACAAAGGTCGGAAAAAAGACACGCAAAAAATTCCGGAATACAAGTGGCAGTCACGGAAGCCCCACTTAGCGCTTGGAATGGGGAAGAGGACCCTAGAGTGTACTCGCAGATAGTCTTTTCTGCGGAGCAACACGGGCGCTCTCGACCTGTGCTGCGTGTAGACATTGGTGAAGCTCCAGACGAAGACACGTTTAGACTGGATGGTAGGCTTTCTCTTTACGCCACGTCGTTTGATGTGGCTTCAATGGCTGGGCTTCGAAGAAATGGTGGACATTGGTACGCAGGGATATCGGGAAAGAACAAGGACATCCTATTTAATCGTCCGGTACAGGCTATAGCAAGCGGAGCGCAACCGGGAAATAAAGCGGTGGTGGGAACGAGGCTCATGAATCAATGGTTGTTTTGGCAAAGGAGAGTGGAGCCGCTTACACATTTTGTTTTTCGACAACGGCAACATTGGACTCCCCGCGCAAGCGATTGGGATTTGCCATCTCTTCCGCTTATCGATTCGTATTGGGATGCCATTACTCCAGAGTCGTTAGAAAGTGTGCAACGTAGGGAGGGAGATATAGCATGTCAGAATATACTTGGGCTAACCATCGATCCATACGCGTGGCCGGAACTTGCCCGGTCCATAGGTTATTTGAGTAGGACTAAATTAGGCACCCTACTAAGTGATGCAACTGTTCGTACAGAGCTTACCCGTACACAAGCGGATTCAACTCAAGGAAAGATGTGTGATGATTTTCGACTCGGCGTCGTCGAAGAGTTAAGTTTTCATCACAGAACGCAATTTTTGTCATTTATAAAGCAACTATCTTTTCTTGGCCCATTAAGTCTTGTTCGGGATTTGAAAAGAATTGGAGCATTGGGGAAGGATACGCCGGTCACGATTGCCAGTGCGATCGATTTAGTCAGTCCGACGGCATATCTACGGGATCAACTACAATTGAACAAAACTCCAGGTGTCGTGTTTGACATAGATTCTAGAGGGGTTTGAGAATCAATCATAACAACAATGTTTCCATGGTAGAATTGGAGTCTATGCGCGGATTCGGATTTACTACAATTCACAAAGACAAGAAGACCAAGGCGCGGGTGGGGGAGATCACGACCCCGCATGGGGTGATCAAGACACCGGCGTTTGTGCCGGTGGGGACGCAAGCGACCGTCAAATCATTATCCCCTGAAGAAATTAAAGAATCCGGAACGGATATATTTTTCGTCAATACGTACCATATGTATCTCCGGCCGGGGATTGAGGTAGTTGAGAAGCTCGGCGGACTCCACACGTTCATGGGATGGGACGGGCCGATCATTACCGATAGTGGAGGATTTCAGGTGTTTTCGTTGGGGAGGGAGAAGCGGTTTGGGGATCGGATACCCGCTCAAAATATATCATCGTCTAGCCTCGATACCGGGAATCAAACGATCAAACCGGATCAATATTCTGGGTTGGTAAAAATCACTGAGGAGGGGGTGGAGTTTCGGTCGCATTGGGACGGGAGTAAACATCTTTTTACACCCGAGTCGGCCATGGAGTGGCAGTGGAAGCTGGGAAGCGATATCCACATCGCATTTGATGACTGTACGCCGTATGGCGTAACGCATGAGAAGGCGGAGGTGTCGATGGAGCGCACGCATCGATGGGCAACGCGGTCCTTGACCGCGAGTCAAAAGTTAAAAGTCGAAAGTCAAAAGTCTGGTAAGCTGTATCAGGCGTTGTACGGGTCAATCCAGGGGAGTGTGTATGAAGATTTGCGGAAAGAGTCTGCCAGATTCATAACGGGTTTGGATTTAGACGGGATTGCAATCGGCGGGGTGGCGGTCGGAGAAAGTAAAAAGGAAATGGTGGATGTGTTAGATTGGGTGACGCCGATCCTGCCTGACGGGAAGCCGCGGCACCTGCTTGGAGTGGGGGAGATCGATGATATTTTTGTCCTCGTCGAGCGCGGGATGGATACGTTTGACTGTGTTTTTCCAACACGAACGGCACGCATGGGATTGGTATTTATCAATCCGACCAATCCGTCCAATTTAACCAATCCGTCCAATAAAAAATATGAAATCGATATCACAAAAGCACGATTTTCAGAAGATAGAGGGCCGATAGAGGAGGGGTGTCGGTGTTATACGTGCGTGCATTTCTCCCGTGCTTACATTCATCACTTGTTCCATGTGCGGGAACTTCTCGCATACCGTTTGGCCACGATTCACAATCTCTGGTTTGTCCACCGATTGATGGATGAAATACGGGATGCGGTAAGCCGCGGAACACTGCTTGAATTGAAGAATAAGTGGTTGTATGATAATAGGAGTTAGCGGATGATTGGTGAGTTACCCACCAGAGCTTGCCGTTTGCTTTACCTAGTATTCGTAGCGCGGCAAACGGAGCGCTCAAGGCGGGCCTAAGAAACACTAAACTCACGTTGTTCGTTAAGTGTTTCTAAGATGGGCACATTCGGGGGATTTTACAAAGGAGACAAAAAGAAGCTCAAGAAACAGACGCTTGAGAAAAAAGCACAGAAGCAAATGGGCAGCGATTCTCCGTGGCAGCTGCCGCAAGTTGAGATTATCAAAAAAGGTAAAAAAGAATGGTAGTATATCTTCATGGAGAGAAACCGTATCCATGAGCGCCTCGGAAGTCGGCACGCCCGTTCCTTTATCATTAGCCTCATCATTCTCACCGTTATAATATTGTCGGGATTGTTGTGGCAGTTTGTCTCCATTCTTCCGGTCGGGCGGATCACAATCGTCGCGGCAGGGGAAGCCATGACTGTGCTTTCCTGGGATGGGGAGCGGGGTAAACTGGGGGTCATCGTGATACCAGCAGATGTACGTGTGGAGGGGATCTATAATACCGGGGAACTTCCCGTATCGTCTCTTCTGAAGCTAGAGGAACTTGATCCGAATAAACAAGGACTTTTTGTTGGAAGTATCCGTGATGCATTGGGGCTACCGATCGCTGGGGTCATGCGGACCGTTGGGTCCGCGGGCGCGGGCGATGCGATAGGTTCATTATCACCGTTTAGCCCAACCGGGTGGCAACGGGGAAGTGGTGTATCAGTATTGACCCGTTTCCGTTTATGGTGGCTATTCAAGAATTTGCGTCCTGATGGGATATGGGCCGTGAATCTGGAAGGTGAGGGCGTTTTCCAAGAGAAATCTCTTCCTGATGGGAGCAGGGCACGAATATTTGATACAGATCGATTTGACCTGGTTGCAGGAAGTAGGCTGGAGACAGATTCAATCCGACGTGAGATGACCCGAGTGCTTATCATCAATACCACAGACGCTTCTGGGCTCGGTGGGCGTGTCGCACGGACTTTCGGTCGCGCTGGTATGGTGGTGGTGGCTGTGGAAAGCGACCATCCTGCGATTCCGGGTTGTACGCTTCATGCAAATAAAGAAATGTGGGATTTGCACGCCGTACAATTTATCCGTCAGGAATATGCCTGTGTCCTGCGGGAAGAGGGGACAGATGAACGTGCCGATGTTACCGTACGGTTGGGAGATTCAAATGCGAAGCAATATGAATGATTGATTGGGGTATCACACTCCTATTATTCGCGTATCGGACTCACTTCTTCATTCGTGTCTTCCGTCTGCGTTTCACCCTCAACTTCATCTCCATCACCATCGGTGAGCGTGAGGAGGGGTTTTGTGTCATCGCGAGCAGGTGAACCGTGAGCTGCGGAGGAGACGGTGAGTGGTTGTGATGTGAATGAGGGTTGTCCGGCGAACTTTTTTCCGCGTGCCGTTTCCCGAAGTATCACGATCACTGTTTTTTTGTCTACTCCCTTGATGATTGCCTGATATTGGTTTCCGGAGGCGATGAGTCGCAAGAGCCGGAAGGAAATGTCATCAGGAAGGGCCGCGATATACGTGTTGGTTACGCTACGGACTTCTATGCAGTGTTTACGCGGTTTGAGGATGACTTCCGTGCCGGGCGTCAGGCGCATAATAGTATCCATGGGTGCGGGATTGACGGCAGCGACGACCTTTGTTTTACCCGGCTCCTCTAAAAATGAAAGCGGTGATACGTGATTGGCGGGAGCTGCCGGGAGGTCTCTTTTTTTGGATGACCCTAAGGTTTTCGCATGCTTGATGGCAATTTGGTTATAGGGATCCAACTTGAGGACTTTATCAAACGTCGTTTTGGCAAGATTTCTTTGGCCGTTTTGGGCATAGGCATACCCCAGGCGGTTGAGTGCAGCTATGTTGGACGTATCCGCTTTGAGGATGACGGTATTGACGTGGATTGCTTCCTTCCAGTCATGGGTAAGTGCGGCGGCGATAGCAGCTTCGGCAGTAGTGCGGTCGGGCATAAGAGTATGCGCCGAAGTGTAGCGGGTTTGGTTGAGAAAAGTCAAGCCACCAATTACAATACGATAAGCACATGATGGGGAAACATGATGAGCACATGATCACGTGCTTGTCATGTGCTTTTTATCACGTGCTCATCAACATTTTTATATGAGTGGACATTCCAAGTGGAGCAAAGTAAAACATCAAAAAGCGGTCACGGATTCCGTAAAGGCCCGATTATTCACGAAAGCTGCCCGGGCAATTACGATCGCGGTACACGAGGGGGGAGGGGTAACGGATCCTGATGATAATTTTAAGCTTCGTCTGGCTATCGAAAACGCTCGGGGCGTGAACATGCCTAAAGAAAATATTGACCGGGCAATAGCCCACGCGGCTTTAGGCGCCAAAGGCGGAGGACTTGAAACGATCCTGTATGAGGGGTTTGGTCCGGGTGGAGTCGGTATCCTTATCGAATCTGCGACGGATAACAAACAACGGACAGTATCTGTGGTACGAAATGTCTTGGAGACGGCGGGAGGGAGTCTGGGATCAACAGGATCTGTGGGTTACTTATTTGATGTTGTTGGCATGGTGATTACAAACAAGGGGACAATATCTTCTGATGATATGTTGGCCAAAGCGTTGGACGCCGGAGCCGTGGATTGCATTGAAGAAGTCGATGCGTTTATATTGTTTACGACGCTCCCGACGCTTTTTTCGGTCAAAACGGCGCTTGCAGAAGCTGGTATCATGGTGGAGCAAGCGGATGTCGTGTATCGGCCCAAAACTACCCTGATGATTTCTCCGGCGGACAAAGTCAATGTGGACACGTTGGTCATGAAGCTTGAAGAGCTTGACGATGTGCAACGGGTGTTTACGAATGTATGAATAGTATTATTCTCAAATATTTTCATCGGTGGGAGCGTAGGGTCATGCTGTCCAAACGGCAACAGTTTGTCGCCATAACGCTTCTGTTGACCGCCGGACTTATGGTGACGCAGCTCGTTCCCGTAGATTCGCGGTACCCCATGGTCATTCTATTCAGCATCGCGACGTATTTCCTTTCCGCATTTGGACTGCGGGAGGACTTGAAAGGCGCCGAATGGGTGACGTTGCTGGTACTTCCGACACTTTTTACTGCAGCAGTACTTCTTTTTTATTTTCTCCTTCCGGTGCGATGGCTTACCCGTTTGCCGGTGGCTGCTCTTTTTGCCGTAGGGATGTACGCACTTCTTCTCACAGAAAATATTTATAACGTCGCCGCAGAGCGTTCTATTGCTCTACTTAGAGCTGCTCATTCGGTTGGTTTTCTTTTGACGCTCGTCACCTATTTTCTTTTGATTTCGACCGTTTTTTCTTTTCGTATGGCGGCCGGATGGACTGCGCTGACGGTGGGTTTGGTAACGTGGATTTTAGTGATACAAGCGTTGTGGTCGGTGGAACTTGAACATCGGGTGAGTAGGCGAGTGTGGCAGATAAGCGTCTGTGTAGCTATCGTTCTTGCTGAACTTGCTTGGATTTTTGAGTTTTGGCCGGTGCAACAAGCTTTAATCGTACTTTTTTTGACGACTTCACTCTACTGTACTGTGGGGATGGCCCAACAGTATTTGGAAGATAAACTGTATAAAAAGACCGCTATAGAGTTTGGGAGCGTGGTCGCCATCGTCTTCGTCATCCTTTTGATAGCCACGAAGTGGAGAGGATTTGTTTGATAAACAAAGTAACAAATTAACAAAGTAACTAAGTAACTGGGAGCGAGGAAGGGGAGAGGGAAGGGTGCCTGCAGTGAGCGGAGTCGAACTGATATAGTTTGATACGGTATCCCAGAGGCTAAATATATATAATTATATAATTATAGGCCTTTGTGGATAAATAATTTCACGACATCCGGAGCTACATTTCACGAACTGGGTAGCCTTGGTTAGCAGGAGATAGGCGCGATTGCTGCTCGTCCCCATTGAACACACAATGTGTGCGGAATAATAGTTATTTGGATTGTCACTACGCTCTATATTGCCATACACCTCTTCGAATATTTATACGATATTAGCCTCAAATGGAGCAGTTTGGAGCATAGGAATAATCTAAATAAGACCGAACGAATAAGGGTTTCTTGATAACGGATAGCCTGGATAGTGATTGTTTAGAGCATATTAGTAAGCTAAATAATGCTTTATTCAATGGGGATATGCCATAGATAGCGTAGTACGTTTTAGCCTCGTAATTAGTGGTTTGGATTATTAATACGCTCTATATATTATCCTCAATAAAACACCCGAAAGAGGGTTTGGGCAGTACCACCCTCACGCAGTGTTGAGCCCACAAAGACGACAGAAGACGTTCAGGTTGATGTATGGAGCATTTTTTGCATATTCCGGGTGAGTGGTCTTCTGTCCTCTCCTTTTGAAGAATTTCAAAAAGTTTAGCGCCTAGATTGGCTTTCTCCCACACCCATTCAGATTTTGAGGTATTGACACAGGGAGTGTGTGAGTTTTATTATCGAGTATAATATCCCTTACACTCGATATGAATTCAACTCACAATACCGATATTCAATCTTCGATACGTTCCCCTGTTGTAGCGCCAAAAACAATCAGTCAGGAAACGCTTCCGCTTCTGGACGACTTCCTCCTCTTTCTGAAGAGTAACCGTTATTCGCCCGAAACCGTCTATAACTATGAACGGGATCTTATGACTTTCGCCGGGTTTCTCGCTGATGCGCATATTGCCTTTGACGTCATCGACAAAAAGACACTTGAATACTATAAAGCGTATTTATCCTCGGAAGACCGTGTAACGCCCGTAGAAGGCCTGAAAAATACAAGAGAGCTATCCGGAACCAGTATTAACCGTATGCTATCGACGCTGCGACGGTATTTGACGTTTCTCATCGACATGGATCACAAGATTCCTATACCGCCGGAGGTTGTAAAATTGGTTAAAACCGTCCACAGACATCCGAAAGTGGCTGAACTTTCGGAACTTATACGATTCATAGAGGCACCGCTTCGTTTAGAAAAGGATCCACGAGTGAAACTACGCAACCGCGCCATGCTGGAGCTTTTATTTGCTACCGGTATGCGTATATCGGAGCTTACGAACCTCCAGCGTGAGCAAATTGATGACAGCGGGAAAATATTTATCCTTGGGAAAGGCAAAAAAGAACGTTTTGTCTATATGACCGAACGCGCGAAAGCGCATCTCGATGCGTATCTTCGTATTCGGCACGACCGAATTCCTGCATTATTTATCGCGTATCGCGGTCGTAGTAGATTGTCTGTCAAGCAGCATATTTCTAATAACTACTTTCAAGAGCGCCTCAAGTGGTACCGATTACAACTCCATATCAACGTTCCGGTGAGCGCACATGCCCTCCGGCATGGCTTCGCCACCTATTTGGCGGAAGCTGGCGCCAATCCAGCCGCCATACAAATTCTTTTGGGTCACGAGTCGCTCGACACGACGACGCGGTATGTTCATGCTTCGGATCGTTATGCGGAAGAAACACACCACAAATTTCATCCGCTTAAGGAGGCCCCGCGATGACCTCTGAAGAACTGCAAAATATTTTTTACTCCGGCTATCCTGCCGCCACAGCATGGGATGTGCTTGATGGGCTGCTTATTGCTATAGAGCGCGGTGTGGTGGTTTATCGATCGGAGCTTATGATTACCAAAGAAGCCTACGGAGCAATCTGTAATTCTGTTGTTTCCATAGAGGGATTAGGATCACAGGGAAAAGGTCACATGGCGCTCAAGCAGATCGCAAGAGATTATTTGTATAAAACGTATACGATAGATGCTTTGAGCGAGACCTATTTTGTTGGTCTTCATCCAGATGTGCGGTCACCAGATGGCCGGTATATCATTGAATGCGGTACGACTGATCCATCGTGTGTGTCAATTTTTCTTGACGATCCACGAGTGATGTGGGTCGGAAATATTCCGTATCCTTTTGCAGATGAGAAACATTTGGCGTTACATATATTTTCTCGTGGTGATCTCTATAACCAGTGGCGGCAGGAAACCGTATCAAGAAATCGTGCCGTGTTTGAAAAGTATCACCGGAAATAATTGTTTCCTCTATCTGGCACCACTTCATTCGGATTAACCCATCCTAGGGCAGTACAGGGGCTCAAATTTGAGCCTGCCCGCCAGCGATTGCCTGAGCCGCCCGCCGGCCAACGACTGGCACTGTCGGGCAGGCAGGCGATGGCAGGCGGGGCTAATTTTGCATCGATTCGGCGAGGATTTTTTGGGCTAAAAAGTAGTTCTCGGTATGCCGGCCGTTCGGTTCGACGAGAACCCACACATCATCTCGGTTTTTAAAAAGTTTGAGAAGTTGAATCATCTGTCGATTATTCGGTATTGATTGGTCGGTGTCCAATATCGGATTATCCAATGTGTCATGAAAGTCCGTGCCGTTGTACGGCGGTACCAGAAATCCGAGATGGATAAGTCGCGTGGCGGCGGCAAGTGATTGTGTGGCGGTATATAAAAAATTCCAAATCTCAAGAGGACTGTCTGAAACAACATTCGTTGCGGTGTGCCCGAAATCATTGGCAACGGCGATCCCACAGGCTCCGGCGGCCTGAACGGACGAAACCGGTAGTTGGAAGTTATCTATTGGGTTCAAGCGTGATGCAGGATTATACCAATCCGTTTTTTGAAACCGTCTGGTGACCGTTTCGACCGTCAGAACAACATCCCGACGTTTGGCGTATTGATGAAGTATGCTTGCGTGTTCGAGAAAAATAGTTTGTGCTTGTGGCAATGGGATCGGTTCGGATATGTATGGATAGTCCTGGCGATCTAAATCCATTTTGACGATTGCACGGCTGCCCGGATGAATATTGACGTACTGAAATTTATTTTTGGCAGCAATATCAATCGTTTTTTTAACCAAATCAACTGAACCTTTGAGTATCGGAGCATCCGGATACCCAAATCCCGGAGAGATGCCGTTATCCAGTACACCCCAAAAATGTAATCCTACCTGCATGCGTCGCCGCTTAAGCTCGTCAAAAAGTACCGTATAGTCATCTGCCTGGGTAATGTTAAACCAAACTTCGGCAAACGGGGCGTTGGTTTGGGAGAGGTCATTGAAGCTTTGTTTTTGCAGTCCTACCTTGATGCCGAGAGTCATATATTTCTAGTATATCAGAGTGGTGCTTGACAAATGTAGTACGTCGTACAATTATGGTATAGGTGATCGAAAATGGAAAATAGACGTTTAGAAAATCGATATTCGTAATCGATAATCGATATGCGTTTTTCGAATTTCAATAACGAATTTCCTATTTCGATATAACGACTTTCGAATTTCCTATGGATTTGTCAAAACTTCTTATCGATTTTCTCGAATATCTTGAACTCGAACGCAATGTTAGTAAGCTTACGATCCGGAATTATAAGCATTATATGGAGCGGTTTTTATTGTTTCTCGGCGCCGACTCCCCTACCCTGCCTCGCGTCGACTCGCCGCGAGTCGAGGCGGGTCCTGCCTCCATCACTCCGGAAAAAATCCGCGAGTACCGGTTATTTTTATCACGCTTTACCGATGCCCATGATATGACGCTCAAACGGGTGACCCAAAATTATCACCTCATTGCCCTCCGGTCGTTTCTCAAATTCCTCATCAAACGCGGCGTACAGGCCGTAGCGCCGGAAATAGTCGAACTCGGGAAGGCAGAAAGCCACAGCATCAAATTTTTAGAGCGGGACGCCGTTGAGAGGCTTCTGAACATGCCCGAGATTAGCACCCCGGAAGGATTTCGGGATAAGGCGATCCTCGAATTGTTGTTTTCTACCGGGCTTCGGGTTTCGGAACTTGTTTCTCTCAACCGCGATCAGGTGAATTTAGAGCGGAAAGAATTTGGCGTCATCGGGAAAGGCCGGCGCGCACGGGTAGTCTTTGTATCCGATACGGCCGCCGAGTGGCTCGGGCGGTATCTCAAGAGCCGCGATGACGGCTGGAAGCCGATGTTTATCCGTTATTCGGGGAAAACTCCGGATGAGGACGATAAAACCGGGGAATCGAGGAGATTATCTCCGAGGAGCGTCCAGCGGTCGGTTGAGAAGTATGTGGGTAAAGCCCGGCTTCCCGTCAAAATTACGCCGCACGGGCTCCGGCACAGTTTTGCGACGGATCTCCTCTCTAGCGGTGCTGACCTTCGCGCAATCCAGGAGCTTCTCGGTCATAAAAACGTATCGACGACACAAATTTATACGCACATCACCAATCCGCAACTACGGGAGATACACCAGAGATTTCATCGCAGATGAAATCTCTGAAATCTACAAATCTACAAATAATCAAATCTACAAATGAATGGATAAATGAAACAATGTTTAAATGATTTAAAACATTAGATCATTCTTTTTATTCCGTCATTTATTTGTATATTTGTAGATTTGTCATTTGTAGATTATTCGCTATGCAAATTGCCATCATCTACAGTCTTCCCACCCGTCGGGCTTTGCAGAGTCCGTTTATCGCAACGGATGAGGATACGAAAGAGTCCGCGGAGGAAGTGGCGGAGGCACTTTCGTCTAAAGGGGCCAAAGTCGAACTTGTGCCAATTTCTGAGGACACGATCGACAGGATAGGAAGCATCCAGGCAGATGTCATTTTTAATCTCCTGGAATGGGACGGGCTCGACGGCCCGCTCCTTATGCGTGCCATGGAAGCGTTGGACGCCACAGGAATTGCCTACACCGGATCTTCAAAAATTGCGCTTGCCGTATGTAATGATAAATGCCGTATGAAAGCGGCTCTTGATAAAGCCGGATTACCGACCGCCCGGTGGCAGGAATTTAGCACGGGCAACGAAACGGTACGGGATGATTTCCGTTATCCGGTGATTGTGAAATTGGGACTGTCGCATTGCAGTGTGGGACTCACGAAAGATGCCGTCGTGAAAGGAAAAGAGAGTCTCCTGGCGGTCGTACAGAGCCGGATCCAATCGTTTGGGCAACCCGTGTATGTCGAAGAATTTATTGTTGGCCGCGAGTTTCAGGTGACTCTGCTGCATCGCCGGTCAGGCATTACCGTCCTGCCGCCTGCGGAGATACTGTTTACGACGAACGGGGCACAAGCATTTCTCACCTACGGGAGCCGGTGGGACGAAACCCACGCGGATTATAAAGAATCGTCCGTGGGTTTGGCGGTATTGAGTCCGTCTCTTGCTGAAAAACTGCACCATATAAGCCAACGCGCGTTTGTCGATATGGGATTTGCGGATTACTCACGGCTCGATATCCGGACGCGGGATGATGAGGTTTTTATATTAGAAGCCAATGCCAATCCGGGGCTCGGGGACAGCGATGACTACGGGATGACGGTGTCGTATAAAGCCGTAGGAATGACGTTTGCGGATTTTGTCTGGGAGATTGTCGGGTCGTGTCTCAGGCGACACAAAAAAGACGCTAGAGGTATTACTTCAAGAGATCAATAAGTTCTTGATAATGATAAAATCTGAGGCAATCTTTGTTGATAAACCTTCTCGAGACGTCAAATAGAAGCGGAGTAATATGGGCTTTTTTTGCTCCTAAAACATCATCGACATACATGTCTCCAATATGAAGTGCAGCATTCGGTTTTATGCGTGCTTTTTGTAAAGCAAGTTCAAACAGTTGGGGATTTGGCTTGCGCAGGTCAAATCCTCCACCCGCGAGAATAAATTCAAAATAGCTGTCCAATCGCCATTTTTTCATAAAACTTCCGAGTCGATTATCCCAGTTCTCAACAACCGCAAGTTTTTTTCCCTGCTGCTTGAGCATTTTCAAAAATTTTTCCACATCCGTAAAAGTCCGCCATCGAGTGTAATCGGTGAATACCGTATTAAATATTTCTTTTCCGATGGAGACGGCAAGATTTTTGTCACTTTTTGATATACCGGAACGAATCAATATTTCGGCATTAAACTGCGCATAATGTTCTGAAACAGTGGGTAAAGACGCTTGCATAACCGGCTGACTCATAATTTTCTCATTATTCCATTCTTCCTCAAGCTGGTTGAAATTTTGTTGGATAACAAGAGGACTGAGATTATACCCATGGCGATATGCAATTTCTGCATAGACGTCTCCCCTGCTGGGAAACAAAGCCATGAGCGTATACCCTACGTCAAAGAAGACCCATGACGCCCGATGGAGAACAGCCTTCGTTTTTTTTCTTTGATTACTGTTCGATGCATCTGGTTGTCGAGGCAGACTATTAGGAATATCCTGTTGCGTCATGGAAACGATGTCTTTGTGGAGATATCGTCTGTCTTTTCTGCTCCCTAGCCTCAGGCTGGTTAAAACTCCCTGGCGTTCCCAACGCCGGAGCGTGTCAGGATGAACATTGAGTAATTTCGCGGCTTGCCCGATGGTCAGTAGCGAAGAGTCTACGTATTCTGTGAATGCAGTCATAATTTGTATAGTTGACAACCTATGTATACTTATGTATTATTATGTAGAATTATACTATATATATATCAAGCTAAATCAATGACAACTCTATTGTACCAGATATGAAATATTTAGAAGAAATAGGACAATCTGAAAATAAATGCAACAGAGTCATTGGTCATCAGAAATTGAATGCGATAGGATTGCAGATAGCTTCCCCATTATACGTTACTACTCATCAAGCATTTCTTGCGTACAAAAAAGTTCGCCGGTTTCCCAAAGTTTTCCTTGATGAACTACGCATCGCATTTCGTGACATTAGAAATGAAAATAAGAATCGCGGTGTGTATGCGGGTCGCGCATATTACGTACCGTCATACGAAAGCCCCCCTGGTCCGCGTTCGTCTTCGGTCACGGATGAAAAAATAATCATTCATGAAATCAAAAAATTATTTGATTTTGCCATACATAATAAATTTGATGAACCGGGAGCACAAATAGGTACGATCCTCCATCCCTTTATCAGTCCGAAAATTCCTTACGGTGGAGGAAGCATTACCCCGATGGTCGATGGGAAGTCGAAGGTGGTAATTGAAACTATTTATGGTGTCGATGAAGGTATCCAGACGCTCCCCCATGATACGTATGTCGTCGATTACACGAATGAACGTATCGTAGAAAGGACACTTACTACCAAAACCGAGTGCATGGAAACGACGTCTCAGTTATCCATCAGCATGGTATCCGTGCCGCGGCAATTACAGAAAAGTGCGGTGATGATCGATCAAGATATATTGCAACTCGCGCGGTCATATAATAATTTTTCGAGTATATTTGGACCTCATAAAATAGAATTTGCATCACAACCGGAGGGAATATTCTTCTTAGAATGCGTTCCCTTTCGTCCGGATATTTCTAAAAAAACGGTAGAGGCAAAAGGTCGGGTGAAAACCATTTCCTCAATTGGTGATATCAAAACGGTTTCTCTCCAAGACACGATCATTGCTATTGATCACCATGTCATACGGCAAAGAAATATGGACGTGATCACAACATTAGCTTTTTCTCTGCCCCCAAAGCGAATTATTTTGTATCCCGGATCCGCAAGCACTGCTCACTCCGCGACGATATTACGGGAGAGAGGGCATGTGTTGGTCTTTGTAAAACAGGAACGTTTTCATTCAAATGATTGTGTAGAAATACACATACGACATGGTGAGCATATAGTAAAACATGTATGAAACGACGAGCGATCATAACGCTTCACAATAATGAAATGTACTCCTCGAGTAAAGTTGGTGGAAAGGCCTCAAATTTATTGAAGTTAACAAAGTGGAAATACACCGTTCCGCCGGGATTTATTCTTTCAACTGACTTTTTTGAAGAAGTAATGGCGCACACCCCATTGTCCTCGATTCTCAAAAAAATTACATTGAAAGATCAAACAAAGATAGTACGTTTCGTTGCGCAGATAAGGAATATTATTCTTTCAACGCCATTCCCAAGGCCAATGCAACATGAAGTGTACACCATATTTGACGCGTTGCGTCTTGATCGTGTTTCGGTTCGATCATCATCAACCGTGGAAGATGGTCTCTGTCATTCGTTTGCCGGTTATTTTGAAACCTACCTTCACGTAAAACGAAGCGAAATAATCAAAAGAATTATCGATTGTTGGATAGCAACGTATTCAGAACGAGTGGTGAAATATGTTACGCGAACTGAGATCCCAATCGGGACAGTAAAGCCTGCGCTTATTATTCAACGTATGATCGTGCCGGATAAGGCCGGAGTAATTTTTACTCGAAACGTATACACGGGCAACAGAAATGAACTCATCATCGAAAGTTGTGATGGACTGGGCAATCAAGTAGTTGACGCGGAAGTTGAGCCTTCTCGATATATCGTGCAAAAAAATACCAAGAACATTATCCGTTCAACGATCGGATTTCCCGCGATAGGCCTGTTGCATTTATCACAGATTCATCGTTTGGTTCATGAAGCCTTATCAATAGAATCTCGTTTTAGATATCCACAAGATATCGAGTGGGCATTGGTGAACGATACACCGTATATTTTGCAAGCACGGCCAATAGCACACATGCATAATAGTTCGTATTATTAGTAAGAGAGGAGATGACAATGTCTGTATTAACAAAAAATGCCATCCTGGAAAGGATAAAGAAGAAGGAAATACGTATCAGTCCATTTTCCGAAGCGTGTGTGGGGCCTGCGTCATACGATCTTCATCTCGGGAACATTTTTCGCGTGTTTAAGAAGATAAAAGCTATATTGAGGGTTGCAGATCATAATGACCTCGATGCGATATCAGAATTAATTACGGTCGATAATAATTTCCTTTTGATGCCAGGAGAAACGGTCCACGGCATTACGCAGGAACACATTTTTTTGTCGTCTGATGTATGTGGGTGGTTAGAGGGTCGATCGAGTCTTGGTCGATTAGGATTGGGCGTACATATAACCGCCGGATTTAACCATCCTGGGATGGACAGTAAAGAGGTCTTAGAGATAACGAATTTAGGACCGATCGCTTTAGAATTAACACCCGGCTTAAAAATTTGTCAAATGGTTTTTGAAGAATGTGTCGGGAACGCTCACTATAACGGAAGGTTTATTCACCAAGAAACACCGTAATCCAGAATGGAATAGAAATCCGATTGGTAAAAAGTCGGTTGGCCAAGTCCGCAATGGTTTATGAGTTTGCGATAAATCTGCTTTGACTTTTGAGACTTTCGAATTCCCGGCGGCTGGGCGTGCTGGTTGCCAGATTGCCAAACATAGTAAAAATTTCTTTCCGGTGTTTGCCCATACGGAGTTTGAGTCTCCGTTCTAAATGGAGAAGATCATCTTTTGTCGCCACTTTTTTGAATGATTCGTTTGTGGAATTTTCCAGCTGGGTAAGATCATCTTTTGTTGCAAGGCTCTTGAGATCCGTCTTGGTGGCAAAGGATTTAATGTCATCTTTCGTAGCAAAGGTCTCAAGATCCGTCTTGGTGGCAAAGGATTTAATGTCATCTTTCGTAGCAAAGGTCTCAAGATCCGTCTTGGTGGCAAATTGTTTGAGATCTGCTTTTGTGGCTACATCGAGTTCTTTGAGGACTGCTCTGAGGTCATCTTTCGTCAGGGTGGCTACGGTCGTCATAGTATGCCCAGTATAGAACAGGATGTTTTTCGATAGCAAGCGGTCAATTCGCTGGTGGAAGAAAAAGTTTGGCAGTTTGGATTTTGAATTTGGGAAGTGCTACCACGTCCTTGGCGATTACTAAGAGAAGCTGCTCCTGCCACCTTCGGACGAGCTTGAATGGCTTCCTGCCCTTTTTTATCTTTTTCCGCTTGAGGTCAAAATCCATCCACCGGTCACGGAATTCTTTCCAGGCATAGGATTTTTTCCGTCCGCTTGCGCTATCCAGAAGCATGATTCTGCTGTTTCTTGCGGAATAGGCTGATACGACTGCCCAGTGTCCGGAGTCCGGATGGGGCTCTTCCTTTTCATCCAAATCGTAGAGATACGAAACGAGGATAGCGCGTGGTTGATTGGGTGAGTATTTCAAGGCGCTTTGGAGATGGGTGAGCGTCGCGTACTCGACCGCAAGGACAGAGAGGCCCAATTTATTGATCGCATGGATGAGGTTTTTGGTGGATGTGCCGTTCCTGTTCGTTTGACAAAGCTCGATAAGGGACGAGAGCGATTTATGTTTCCCTAAAATTTCCAGGGCAAGTTTCAGCGCTGACGGACCGCACGTCGTGTCATCCGGTTGCAGAATTGGTGTAATATGTGATCTTCCCATATTTGAAAAAGGTACGGGAGGTATGAAAAGTACAGGACGTACGGGAGGAAAAATTACGAAGTTTTTCTGTACTTCCCGTACTTTCTGTACTTCCCGTACTTTTAATAATTACGGCGTGGATACAAGATATTGTACGCTTCACGAAGAGATGGGACAAGACCTATAATAGTACCTTGGTTGCGGCCTGAACGAGGTTTTTCATGAGGCAAGCGACATTTACCGGCCCCACTCCCCCAGGTGTGGGTGTATATAATGAAGCGTGATCCTTGATTTGGTCTTCCTCATAGTCTCCGTGGAGTTTCCCGTCGCTCCCGCGCGTGATCCCGACACTGATGAGAATGGCACCTTTTTTTATGTTATCACGTCGTACAACATTAGGTTTCCCCACGCAGCTTATGAGAATATCGGCGGTTTTGGTGATTGCGTCGGGGTGGGGCGTTTGAGAATGGACGACGGAGACGGTGTACCCCTTTTTCATAAACATATCCGCTATCGGTTTTCCGGCGGTGTCTCCCCTACCGATAACGACGATGTGCTTGCCGCCAAGCACATCGTCGAGTGATGAGTGACCCGCTTCGCAAGCGCAGCGAGGCGAGTGAGTGATGAGTGATGAGTGAAATACATGCTCAATTATTTTGATAATCGCGGAGGCGACGGGAACGGGATAGGGGGAATTTGGGTGGAACCCGTCTACGTCTTTTGCGGGAAGTATCGCGCGGCATAGTGATGTACTTTGTCCCGCAAGCGGGCCGGGTAGCGGGCGTTGGAGAATGATGCCGTGGACGGAGGGATCATTGTTGAAATCTTTAATTATTTTTTCTAGCCGCTGATGACTGATGACTGATGACTGATGACTTAAGATAATTTTTGCACCGATTGCCTCCGCTGCTTTTTGTTTCTGTCGAATGTAGGCCGTGGAGGCGGGATCGTCTCCGACTTGGATAACGGCAAGCGTAGGCGTCAGCCCTTTTTGCTTGAGAACGGCGACTTGCGCGTGAAGATTGTTAAGGATATTTTCTGCAATAGATTTTCCGTCGATTTTCATGGTGGCTCGAGTATACCATGCGCGATGCGTTAGACTGCCAATTCGTAGACCCCAAACAGAATATAAAAAGCCAAAAGTCCGATGCCCTCCCGGCGCGAGATGCTGCGGCCTGATACGGCTGCCCAGAGAAAATAAAGGCACAGTGCAGCAAGAATAAGGACCGCGCCGGGGATCCGCCCATGACCCACAGCGGAAAACGGCGACACGAGCCCGATAGCCCCAAGGATCAGGGTATTGGCGGCACTGCTTCCCAGGAAATCTCCGAAAGCAATTTCTTTCCGGCGATTTCGGATGCCGTCTAAAGCGAGTGCCAGTTCGGGAAGATTGGTGCCAATGGAGAGGAAAAAGAGCCCGAAGAGAACCGGCGCGATGGAAAACATACGCATGAGGGACTCAGCTTGGGTGACAATGACGCGGGATGAAATAAATAAGGTAATTATTCCTAACACCAGGAGGAATATAGATCGGGTCAGTCCGTGTCGAGATTGCTTTACTTTACGATTCCCTTTGTCATTGCCGTGATTGAGAAGCGCGCTGTTGAGGATATAGAGTCCAACGAGTACCCCTCCCTCGATGCGAGTAAGTTGTCCATCCCATAAGACGGCAATAGGGGCGGCGATTACCCCAATCATGAGGGTGAGCTCGCGTTGGCTCAGCCGGTGATCGAGTGCTACCTGCCCCTGGATGATCGAGGTGGCCCCCATCACAAATGACAGAAGAAGGATGGATCCGCCGAGCAGATTGCCGACGGAAAGCTGGGGAATTCCGTCGGAGACGGACTGGATGGCGACAAACAATTCCGGCAGAGAGGTAAAAAGCCCGAGCAGGAGAAACCCCATGGTGAAATCCGACAAGCCGAAGCGACGCGCAAGTCGGGTGCTCTGCCCGATGACCAGGTGAGCCGCCCCGGTCAAAAAAACACCGGATAGGAGAAGCGTTGTTAACTGCGTCCAGGGAATCATAGGATTTGTTCCGTAAACCCATCATGGGTAAACCGTTTCATGCCTTCTATCACCCCGATGATGAGGGCGCTTGCGCCCAGAATGACGGCCCACGAGTCCCAGGCGAGGGGAACAGTACCGAATGCGCGCTGTCCCCAGGGGTGGTAGACGGCAAACAACTGCATGAGAAATCCGAGCATCACGGACCCCACCAGCCACCGGTTACGCAGCGCTGAAACGAGATTTGTGGGACGCAGTACCGATCGGCAGGTGAACACATACAGAAGCGTGGCAACGGAAACGAGCGTAAAGACGACTGTTTGGCTCAGGGGCAGGTTTCGCTGTCCGCCTGCCCAGAGAAATATCGCAAAGGCAACGCTTGCAGTTGCGCCACTTGTGATGGCAATCAACATGCTCATCCGGCCGTCAACGATCGGCGTAGAAGGAGACCGTGGCAATCGGCGCATAAGATCATGACTTCTGGGGTCGGTGGCAAGTGCCAGTGTGGGAACTCCGTCGTCGACTAAGTTGATCCAAAGAACCTGGATTGCCGTAAGCGGGAGCGGGAGTCCGGAGAGGATTGTTGCCCCGATGAGGGCAATCTCGACAAACGTGTTGGAGAGCAAATACAAGGTGACTTTCCGGATATTGTCATAGATAGCCCGTCCCTCTTCAATCGCTGCCACAATCGTTTTGAAGTTAGCGTCCAAGAGTACGATATCCGCCGATCCGCGTGCGACGTCGGAGGCGCCTGCAACCACGATGCCGATGTCTGCTTTTTGTATCGCTATGGCATCATTGACGCCGTCTCCGGTCATGGCGACGACTTCTCCGGCTTGTTGGAGAGCGGAAACAATTTTGAATTTTTGATCGGGGCTCACCCGGCAAAAAAGCCGGATCGAGCGCACTCGTGCGGCAAGCTCTTCATCGGTAACCCCCGCCAACTCCTGTCCCTCCATAATTTCCCGGGCAGGATCCCCAATCGGGAGTCCGATAGCACGCATCACGGATTCTCCCGTCGCGCGGTAATCTCCGGTAACCATGGTGACGGCTACGCCGGCTTTTCGGACATGGGCGACCGCTTCTGCCACTCCGTCGCGTATCGGATCAGCAATCCCGATGAGTCCGAGGAATGTGTTATTGTGAAGAAGCGCGAGCACGCGAAATCCTTCCGTCCCCCATCTGGTCACTTTGGCAAGCCAGGCATTCCGGTCTTTTTCCGGCAAATCGCTCATGGTCAAGATGGTCTCCGGTGCGCCTTTGACCCAGATTCCGTCGTGGGTTGTCACACTCATATATTTATTCTTACTGTCGAACGGAATTTCCGAAATCCGCGGCGAAGCATCGGAAATGCTCTGTGGGTCAGCGTGATGGCGCGTTCGGGACCAGTCCCAAAGGGCAATTTCCAGCGGATCTTCGAGATTATTGGCAAGAATTGCGGCGCGAACAGCCGCATCCGCATCTGTGAGGTCGCTTTTGACGACGGACATGATTCCCTGGGTGATCGTACCGGTTTTGTCCACGCATATGGTTGAAATAGATCCGAGCGTTTCGGCCGCGATCATTCTGCGGACGAGGGCATTTCTTTTCATCACCCGCTGCATGCCGGTGGCCAAGATGACGGTAAGCGAGACGACTAATCCTTCCGGTATTGCCGATACGGCAACGGCCACGACCGTCGTGAGCATCACGATGAATGGTTCGCCATACAGGATGCCGAGGAGAAAGAGCAACACGCAAAGTATAAGTACCATCACGGCTAGTCTCTTGGCGAGAGTGCGGATTTCTTTCTGGAGCGGCGTGTCTTCCTTTTTCGTTTGAACCAGGGTATCTGCCACCTTGCCGATTGCGGTGGTTGTTCCCGTCTTGGTTACTTCCATCAATCCTCTTCCTGAGGAAACGACGGAACCCATAAACACATCGCTTTGCGTATTTTTTCCGACAGGAACGCTTTCGCCGGTGAGCCACGATTCATTCACGAAGAACCGAACAGCCTGTATAACTGTGCCGTCGGCCGGTACGTGATCACCCGGCGTGAGAACCACGAGATCTCCCGGGACAAGTGTTTGAGCCGTGACGGTCATTGTTTTTCCGTCACGGATCACTTTGGCCTGCGGCGTCAGGATTTTTTTAAGTGCGGAGATTGAAGATTCCGCTTTGTATTCCTGGATAAACCCAAGGACGGTATTGACGAGTACCGCGACCCCGATGACCCCAGCATCAACAAAGTCTTTGAGGTAAATGGTAAGTCCAACGGCTCCCAGCAGAATATAAATCAGCGGACTTGCGAATTGATGGAAAAAGATCGACGTTTTGGAAAATGATGATTTTTCGGGCAACTGGTTTGGTCCGTATTGGACACGTCTTTGCGTGGCTTGAGCGGTGGTCAGTCCAGTCTGATGCAGGGCAAGCGAGACACTCATGAAACTATTGTATCAAGTATCCAGTCTGTTTTTATCTGGCAATGAACAGACTGACGAGGACACCGACGAGAATGGCAAAACCGCCCATGGCGAATGTGCGGATGCCGCTTTTGAGAATGTTAATGCCAAAGATCTTGGCGCTCACGATACCCAGAAGGAAAAGGGAGCTTAAGGAGAACGCTATGGAGACGGGAAGCGCGCTTTGTGACTGCATGATGAAGTACGGGGAAAGCGTGATGAGACCAGCCAGGAAGTACGAGGCAAACATGATGACGCTGTCGGCAGCAGAAGCGCGCATCGAGATTTCTGTGCGCTTTAAGTATTCCTGGGCGGATTGTTCAGAGAGTAAACTCCCCATAGCCATAGAAAATGCTTCAACAAAAATGAGCACCATGCCGGTGAGGACGATTTGCGCCCGCGGGACGCCGCCAACTGCAATACCGGAGAGGAGGCCAACGGTTGAAACTAAACTATCCTCTACCCCAAACACGAAGTTTCTGATATGCGCGGCATTTTGGAGTCTGGTTTGTGGCATAGGTTCATTGTAACGAGGATGTCGCAGGTTACACAAGCCCGATTTTTTTAGCTTCGCAAGGCCTGGCCTTGCGAAGCTAGTGATTGCTATTTTGTTAAACAGGTCGCTGCGGCAATGGTGTCGGATTTGTCGGTGAAGCGCATGAGGATGACGCCGCTTGTTGCGCGGCCTAATCTGGGTACTGACGTAATCGGGAGTTTGACCACTTGGCCTTTGGTAGAGGTGAGGATCACGCTTTCGCAGTCGGAAGGGACAATTTGGGACACGACCACTTTGCCTGTTTTATCTTTGACCTGGGCAACTTTTATCCCCTGCCCGCCGCGTCTTTGTTTGGGAAAGTCGCGGATGGCTGTTTTCTTGCCGATCCCCTTCTCCATGACGGTCAAAAAGTCGGCGCCCTTGGTATCCGTATCGATGACATCGACGGACACGACAAAGTCTTCTTTGGTCAGTAACACGCCGCGCACTCCCATGGTATCCCGTGCCGTGGGTCTGACTTCATTTTCCGTAAAGCGTATGGATTTGCCTTCGTGGGTGACGAGCAAAATATCGTCCTCCCCGCTGGTCAGACGCGCCCATGCGAGTTCATCGCTTGCTTGACCAGATGATGCCGCTTCCAGCTTAATGGCAACGATGCCGCTTCGTCGGATATTTTCATACTCGGTAAGCTTGGACTTTTTCACCGTGCCGTTTTTGGTGGCCATCAGGATAAACTTCACGCCTTGTTCTTTCTGTTCATCCTTCTTCAGACTATAGGCGAGGATGCTCGTGACGCGTTCACCCGACTCGATGTTGATAAGGTTAACGACCGCCTGTCCTTTGCTCTGGCGGCTCCCCTCCGGGATATCCCAAACGCGGACCTGATACACGCGTCCTTTGTCGGTGATAAAAAGCATGTTGTCGTGGGTCTGGGCTACGATGAGCTGGTCGATAGCATCTTCTTCTTTGGTCGCCATGCCGATCACTCCCTTGCCGCCGCGCTCCTGCATTTTGAATGTTGTGCGGGGTACGCGCTTGATATAGCCGGACTGACTCATGGTGATGATGACCTCTTCGTTGGGAATAAGCTGTTCGTCGCTGAACTCGCCGACTTTGCTTTTGAACACCTTGGTTTTCCGGTTGTCACCGTATTTCTCTTTGAGTTTGAGCAGTTCTTCTTTGACTACTTTAAGAATTTTTTCCGGATGTTCCAGAAGATCGAGAAGATAGGCTATCGTTTCGCGGATCATGGCAAGCTCGTCTTCGATTTTCTGCCGCTCAAGAGCGGCGAGGCGCCGGAGCTGCATGTCCAGAATTGCGGTGGATTGGATCTCCGAAAGTTTAAACCGCGTCATGAGTTTGGTCTTTGCCTCATCGGCGCTTGCGCTTTTTTTGATGATACTGATGACCTCATCGATATGGTCGACGGCGATTTTGAGACCCTCTAAAATATGTTCGCGGGCGCGTGCTTCCCTAAGCTCAAATTCGCTTCTTTTCCGTACGACGTCATGGCGATGCTTGATATATTCTTCAAGAATGAGTTTCAAACTGCAGGTTTGCGGAGTGTTGTCGACAAGTGCCACCATGTTGACGGGGAACGTCATTTGGAGATTGGTGTGTTTATAGAGATTGTTGAGGACCTGTTTGGGTTTGGCGTCTCGCTTCAGCTCGACGTAAACTCTTATGCCCCTTCTGTCGCTCTCATCGCGAAGATCGCTGATGCCTTCGATTTTTTTGTCTTTGACCAAGTCGGCGATTTTTATAACCAGCATCGCTTTGTTGACCTGATAGGGCAGTTCGCTTATGATGATCGCGCTTTTGCCTCCGCCGATATCTTCAATTTCGGCTTTTCCCCGCATGACGATCTTTCCGCGGCCGGTGGCGTAGGCATTTTTGATCTCACTCACGTCGTAGATAATTCCTCCGGTCGGGAAATCCGGGCCTTGGATGTGTTCCATGAGATCCTCGACAGAAGTGTCAAAGGTAAAGGTGTCATGGGTCTGCGTGACACTTGACGCACGTACTTTTGCTTTGTCAATCATCACGACAATGGCGTCTGCCACTTCAGAGAGGTTGTGTGGTGGGATTTTGGTCGCCATGCCGACGGCAATGCCTTCCGATCCCATGAGAAGGAGATTGGGAAGCTTGGCCGGAAGAAAATCAGGTTCCTTGATGGTGCTGTCAAAGTTCGGAGAAAATTTGACGGTTTCTTTTTCAATATCCAACAGCATTTCTGACGCAATGGATGATAACCGGCACTCGGTGTACCGCATGGCAGCAGGCGGATCACCGTCTACCGAGCCAAAGTTTCCCTGGCCATCAATGAGCATATAGCGCATCGCGAAGTTCTGCGCAAGCCGGACCATCGCTTCATAGACCGGCGCATCGCCATGAGGATGGAATTTGCCTAAGACTTCTCCGACAACCTTGGCACTTTTGGTGTAGCGGCTTGTGTGAGAAAGTCCCAGGGCATGCATCGCATAAAGAATACGGCGGTGGACGGGTTTGAGGCCATCGCGTACGTCCGGAAGCGCACGGGAGACGATGACGCTCATGGCGTAGTCCAAGTACGCCCGCTGCATCTCCGTGACGATTTCTGATGATACGATTTTGCCGATGTTCATGGTTTATTTGATAACCGAAACTCGACGTATAGAAATTCGAAATTCGTAATCGAAAATGGAGTATCGAAAATAGAAATTATTGTAGTCGATTTTCTTCAATCGAATTTCTATTACGATTTTCCGATTTTTCGATACATCGATTTTCTCATTTCATACTGCTAAACACCCCTTTATATCTTCAAGCGCTGCGTCTTTCCCTTTCCAATCTTTTATTTTCACCCATTTACCCGGTTCGAGCTCTTTGTAGTGCTCAAAGAAATGTTTGATTTTATCCTTGATTGCTTGCGGGACATCGGCAATATCCTTCCACGCGCCGTAGTAGGGATCGACCTTAAGGGTCGGGACGGCCAAAATTTTGGTGTCTATCCCCTCCTCGTCTTCCATTTCCAGCATGCCGATGGGGACGGCAGGGATGACGGTGCCGGGAGCCACAGATTTATCGGAGAGAACGAGTACATCCACGGGATCGCCGTCTTTAGCCATCGTGCCGGGGACGAATCCATAATTAAAAGGATACCGGAATGCCGTGTAGAGAAAGCGGTCGACGAAGACAACACCCGTATCCTTATCGAGTTCATACTTGATATCCCCTCCCTGGGGGATTTCGATAAAAACATTTATTTGTGCTGGGGGATTTTTCCCCGCGGTAAGTTTATTCATAAAACCTCCTTTATAACATTAACGATACTATTATATATCTTAGGTAGCTGACTTCGTCCTTCGATTTCACTCAGGACTTCGTTCGCAAAAATCATTATATGTCTAAGGTAGCGCTCTTCGCATGTGTTTGGATAAACCGTTTGCGTGGCGGGACTTCATCGCCCATGAGCATGGAAAAAACCTGATCGGCGGCGACTGCGTCACTGATATTGACCTGGCGCATGACGCGGTTAGCCGGATTCATGGTCGTTTCCCAGAGCTGTTCGGGATTCATTTCTCCCAGACCCTTATACCGCTGGATATTAGGCGGGGTTTTGAGCTCTTTTCCCTGATCTTTTACCACTTTATCGCGTTCATCATCGGAATATGCGTAATGGGCATTTTTGCCGATGCTGATTTTATACAGCGGGGGCTGCGCCACATAGAGATGACCTTTTTCAATAATATAGGGAAGATGGCGGAAAAAGAAGGTGAGAAGAAGCGTCATGATATGCTCGCCGTCTACATCCGCGTCCGTCATGATGATGATGCGGTGGTAGCGCAACTTTTCTGGTCGGAGACTGTCTGAAATTCCCATCCCGAGGGCAATGACGAGCGCTTTGAGTTCTTCAAATTCGATGATTTTATCGAGTCTGGCGCGTTCGGTATTGAGGATTTTCCCCCGCAGCGGAAGGATGGCCTGAAACTTGCGATCGCGGCCTTGCTTGGCACTGCCACCGGCGCTGTCTCCTTCGACGATAAAAAGCTCGGAAACGCTTGGATCCTTTTCCTGACAGTCGGCAAGTTTCCCCGGCAATGTTGCGCCTTCCAGAGCGCCTTTTCTGATGATCGCGTCTTTGGCGGCCTTGGCGGCCAAACGGGCTTTGGCGGCCAGGAATACTTTTTCTAATATGCTTCGCGCGTCCCCAGGGTTTTCTTCAAAATAGGTATCAAGCCCCTCTTTGACGGCGGATTGAACAAATGGTTGGACTTCTGCGTTTCCGAGTTTGCCCTTCGTCTGGCCTTCAAACTGGAGATTTTGTGAGGACATCTTCATGTAGACGATCGCAGTCAACCCCTCCCGTGTATCGTCCCCGACGATGTTGTCGTCGCTGTCTTTGGTAACCCCTGCTTTTTTGGCATAGTCGTTAATCGCGCGCGTAAGCGCCATGCGGAATCCGGTTAGATGCGTGCCGCCCTCGACCGTATGGATGACGTTGACGTAACTTTCGACTGATTCGGAAAATCCATCGTTATATTGGATGGCCACCTCCATATCGATCTCGCCATCGGCACTCGTTTTTTTGATGGTGATGGGACTGTGGAGAGCGACCTTATTGCGGTTGAGGGCTTTGACCAGCGAGGTGATACCACCCTCAAAATAATAATGGGACTCTTCGTCCGTCCGTTCATCAACGAGATGGAACGCAAGCCGCGCGATGAGGTAAGCGCGGTCTCTCACTTGTTTTTTGACGATATCAAAGGTAAGCGCGATGCCTTCTTTAAAAATTTCCGTATCCGGCAAGAATGAGACGATCGTGCCGGTATCGTTGGCTTTACTCGCCTCGCTGTCGCTCCGGCGAAGCGGGCCGTTAACCGTAACCGGGCTCGTTGGTATCCCTCGTTTATACTCTTGGGTGTAGGATTTACCATCGCGATGGACTTCTACTTTGGTCCATATGGACAGCGCGTTGACGACGGAGGCGCCCACGCCATGAAGTCCGCCGGAAACTTTATATGCTTTGCCTTCAAACTTGCCGCCGGCGTGGAGCTTGGTCATGACGAGCTCAAGGGCAGAGACTTTATACTTGGGGACTTTATCAACCGGGATGCCGCGGCCGTCATCGCGCACCGTGACACTTTCGTCTTTATGGATCGTCACCCAGACGTTTTTGGCAAACCCCGCGAGGGCTTCGTCTATCGAGTTGTCGATAATTTCATTGAGACAGTGGTGGACCCCGGCGAGACTTGTCGTGCCGATGTACATGGCGGGACGTTTGCGTACGGGCTCGAGGCCTTCGAGAACGACGATTTGACTGCCGGTGTAATCTGAAGAATTTTTTGCCATGAAAATTGAAGAAAAAAAATAAGCGTCATTTCCGCTCTAGAAATCATTGTACACGACGGGTTGGGGCTTGTCTAGAGTTTGGAGAAGATCCGAATATTGACAGGGTTCAACCCTGTCAATAGTATACGGCTATGCCCTCAAAAGATGTCGTAAAACTTTATGTTCCAAATAGTTATTACCATGTCTATAACCGCGGTGTAGAAAAGCGCGATATATTTATAGATGATCAGGATCACAAAGTGTTTTTAAGTTATTTAAAGCATTATCTTTCTCCCCCGGACATTGAATTTTCTCATCCGTTACAAGAAATGATAGGGTTCAACCTTGTCAGGGTACGTCCTTTGCCTACGTTTGCCGAACAGGTGTCTCTTCTCTCTTATTGTCTCATGACTAATCATTTTCATCTCCTGCTTCATCAAGTGATACAGACTGGTGTAACGGAGTTTGTTCGGGCTCTCTGCACAAGTTATAGTATGTATTTTAATAAAAAGTATCATCGTGTTGGCCATTTATTTCAAGGTGTTTTCAAAGCCGCCTGTGTAGATACCGATGCGTATTTACTTCATCTGACCCGGTATATACATCGTAATCCAGTGAGGATGACAGGGTTGAACCCTGTCACGGCGAGGGAGTATCCGTACTCGAGCTATCCGTATTATTTACGGTTGAAGCAGGCGGCATGGCTGCATCCGGAGCATATACTTGATTATTTTCGATCAGCCCAGAGTAAAGATTATCGGGACTTTTTATCCTATGAGAGTTTTGTGGAGGATTACGGAGAAGATTCGAAGTTTGTGATTGGGAAGGTGGCTATAGACTGACAGGGTTGAACCCTGTCAGATTAGGGATACCTTTTTGAGAACACCCGGTAAATTTACTGCAAGCATGCTCGCAAGAAAGGGATTGTCAGGAATTGGTTGATCCGGATTTGGTTTATATCTTGCGATAAATCTAATCGTGATAAGATCATCAGCATACTTATGTGAGTTCGTCCTCACATTGAGTAATTTACTGTTAAAATCATCAATTTGCTCCATAGTTTTTGTATCAAATATTCCCGCCTCTTTAAGCTTTAGGGCCTCATCATGATCAAATTCAAGGCATTCATTATTTATGGCATGGCTTACATTGACAAGGTGAATAGCCTGGTCTGTTCCGTTCAATATGTCCCAAGGAAACGAGTCGTAACTAACCTCACTGTTCGTGCGCTCTCCGCCCGATGACATCGGTACAAGTACATTCATTATCTGGAATCGTACTCCTCCTCCTCCTTTGTCAACATTTCTCTCCATTCTCTTCTCCATTATTTTTACTTCGGTATTAATTGGTCAGAGGGATTTGGAATTATGGGTGAGGGCATTATGGGGTGTAGGAAAATGGAAGGAAAGAGGGGGACAGGGTTGAACCCTGTCAGGGGAGAAAGACGGAGTCGAGGACAAGTTTGGGGGTGATGTTGCCGAGGATTTGCGTGCGGGCGGTGAGGAGGCGGCGGAGAAGTTTCGCAGTTTGGGCCTGGGGAAGTTTAAGGACGCTTGGAGAACTGACAGGGTTGAACCCTGTCACCCGGAGGTGAGGCTCGAGGATTTGAATTGATTGATTAATAAAAGCAAGGGCGTCGTCACGGGTTTTGATCGTTGCATCGATGATTTTGAGCCGCTCCCCTACTGAAGCGGATAGGAGTTGTTCAATGAGTTTTAACCCTTGGGTTGATGCATCTATGTCTTTCTGACGGGGTTGAGCCCTGCCAGTGTCGGCGGTGAGACGTATGGTTTGGCAACGAGAGAGGATGGTCGGGAGCAGGCTCTCCAGTTGATCGGTTTCCAAAAAAATAACCGCTTCACCCATGGGTTCCTCGAGCGTTTTGAGGAATGCATTTTGTGCTTCCGTGGTCATCGTGTGGGCCGCATGCACCACCACCGCATGCGTCGCGCCCCCTATGGGACGCAGAGAAAGCCGGGGTCCTATAGCGCGGATGCTTTCAATACCGATGGTAGCGGGTTCGGGGACAACCATAATGACATCGTGGGGAGAAACAGTACGTTCTTGAAGGAGTGTATTGATGTGATCGGATCGTTGTTCCGTAGAGCCACCGGTGATGATATACGCATGCATAGTAACAAATTAACAAATTAACAAATTAACAAAGTGACAAAGTGACAAAGTGACAATTAACAAATTAACAAAATATTAACTGGACAAAGTAACACGTTGACGGTGGGCTTGCATTGCTCCCCACAACTGTGAATAATAGAATTATGATTTGTTGTATTGTTCATCGTTCAGTTGCTGTTGTCAATTTGTTACTTTGTCAATTTGTTTCTTGTTAACCTATGCCCACAACTGCCCAGGAACTCTTAACCATACTCACGACAGAAGGCCATCTCACGCAAGCACAAGCGGATGCGATCAAACTTGAGTCACTCAATATCGGCACGCCCATTGAAGCGATCCTTACGAAACGGCAGTTGGTGACGGATGCCGCACTTATCCAAGCGCGGGCCAAAGCGTTGAATATCCCTTTTGTCACTCTGGAAGGAAAGGCGATTTCTCCCGACGTTGTAAGCTATATTCCGGAGCCGGTCGCGCGGCGCTACGTCCTTATTCCTTTTTCCTATGACGGTGCGAGCCACGTGCTTTCTGTCGCGATGCGTGACCCGTTAGACTTCCAGGTGATTGAATTTTTGGAAAAGAAATCCGGAAAATCCATCAAACCCTTCATGGCTACTCCGGAGGATATTTCTGTACATATTGATGAGCTCTATAATCAAAATTTAGGGGCAGATGTCTCTGCCGCATTGAAAGAGACGAGTGGCTCGGCGATTAAGACCTATGAAGCAGGAAAATTAGGGGAAGTGATTCGTGAAGCGCCCATCGCTCAAATCGTTTCTGCGGTGCTTGAGCAAGCGATGAGGATCAGGGCCTCCGATATCCATATAGAACCTCAAATCGGAGACACCCGGGTCCGATATCGCGTCGATGGCATACTCCAGGAACGGTTAGCGCTCCCCAGGGGACTGCAGGATGCGGTGGTGTCGCGTATCAAAATACTGGCTGATATGAAAATCGACGAGAAGCGGATACCGCAGGACGGTCGCTTTAACTTCAAGATGGGAGACAATGAGGTAGATCTTCGTGTATCCACGCTCCCCACCGTCCACGGCGAAAAAGTAGTCATGCGGCTTTTGAAAAAATCCGGTGGGATTCCCACAATGCAGGAATTGGGACTTCGTGGATTGTCGCTCAAAAATTTAGAGACGAGCATTTCCCGGCCGCACGGAATCAATCTCGTGACCGGCCCGACGGGATCGGGAAAAACAACCACGCTTTATGCGGTCCTTGCAAAACTGAACAATCCACGTGTGAACATTATGACGCTTGAGGATCCGGTCGAGTATGAGATCAGCGGCGTCAATCAGGTGCAAATCAATCCGGCGGCAGGGTTGACGTTTGCCACGGGGCTAAGAAGCTTTCTCCGGCAGGACCCCAATATCATACTCGTCGGAGAAATCCGCGATACAGAAACGACGGATTTGGCCATTCAAGCCGCTCTCACCGGACATTTGGTATTTTCCACACTCCACACCAATAATGCAGCTGGCGCTATCCCCCGGCTTCTCGATCTTGGCGCGGAACCGTTTCTTGTAGCCTCGGCACTCAATGCCGTGGTCGGGCAAAGGATTTCCCGCCGGGTCTGCCCGACGTGTAAAGAGGAATATGAGCCGGAAGCGGCAATTGCTCTGGATATCCGTACTGTTTTGGGGAGTCTCCTTCCCGCCGATACACCCATCAAGCTCTATCGTGGGAAAGGATCCGTCAACGGTGAGCCCTGCCAGACATGTGGAGGTTCGGGGTACTTTGGACGCATGGGTATTTTTGAAGTATTTCCGGTGAGTGGCACGATTAGCAAGTTGATCCTTGAGCGTGCTCCTATGCATACGATAGAAGACCTTGCGATTGAGGAAGGCATGATTACCATGAAACAAGATGGTTATCTCAAAGCGATTGAGGCCGTGACGACACTGGAGGAAGTATTGCGGGTAGCACAGGATTAACAAATTGACAAAACGACGAATTGACCGTCACTTTGTTACTTTGTCACTTTGTTATACGTCATCATATGGATATACAACAATTATTTTCTGAAACGGCTAGGTTTGAAGCGAGTGACCTCCACTTCATCGTGGGGTTTCCCCCCATGGTACGCGTCTCCGGGCAACTCCGGCCAATCGAAGGGACAAATGTATTGACCCCACAGGATGCCGACGCGCTGGTACAAAGTATATTGACTCCGGAACACAAGGAGCTGTTTGCGGCCAATAAAGAAGTTGATTTTTCCGTGTCCTCCCCTGCCGGACGTTTCCGCGCCAACATTTATACACAACAGGGATCGGTCGCGGCGACTTTTCGTTTGATTCCTCCTAAAATAAAAACGATCGATGAATTGGGGCTTCCGGCTATATGCCATGAGTTCGTAAAACTCCGGCAAGGGTTGGTGCTGGTGACGGGTCCGACCGGCGATGGGAAATCCACGACGCTGGCTTCCATGATCAACACGATCAATATGAAGACTGCCCGCCATATCATAACGATAGAGGATCCCATCGAATACGTATATCCCAAAGGACTCTCTATCATTTCCCAGCGCGAGATGCACACCGATACCCACTCGTGGAACATCGCCCTGCGAAGTGCGCTGCGGGAAGATCCGGATATCGTCTTGGTGGGTGAGATGCGCGATTATGAAACGATTGCCGCCACCCTCACCGTTGCAGAAACCGGACACTTAGTCTTTGCGACGCTTCACACCAATTCAGCGGGGCAAAGCATCGATCGGATTGTGGATGTGTTTCCGGTGAATCAACAGCAGCAGATACGACTGCAGCTTTCCTCGGTGCTTGAAGGAATTCTTGCTCAACGGCTGGTCCCTGCGCTGGCGGGCGGACGGGTGGCCGTGGCTGAAGTCATGACGGCCAGTCCTGCGATCAAAACGACGATCCGCGAGGGGAAGACGCATCTGGTCGACAACATCATTCAAACATCCGGGGAGCTGGGGATGGCACTCCTGGAAACGTCGTTGGCCAAAGCCGTCAAAGAGGGTAAAATTTCGGGCGAAATGGCAAATTTTTATGCCATCCGGCCGGAGGATATGAATAGACTCCTGAAAGGAACCTAGAGAAATCCTAAGCACTAAATCCTAAATCCAAAACAAATCCAAATGACTAAAATCCAAAATACAAAACGTTTTGAACATTTGAATTTCGGATTTTGAAATTGTTTAGGATTTAGAAATTAGGATTTTGGATTTGAAATGCTATGGCTTTTTTTAACTACAAAGGACGCGATAAGGAGGGGAAAGAGGTTGATGGCGTTGTAGAAGCGCCTAACAATGAAAGCGCGGCGAAATTGCTTCGATCTCGGGAGGTTTTTGTCGTATCCATCAGAGAGACCCATTCAAAATCGGGATTTGGGGATTTGATGGCGCGGTTTAAAAAAGTAGGCTTCGGGGATGTCGTGAACTTCACGCGGCAACTATCGACCATGGTGGTCGCTGGCTTATCTCTTCCTGATTCGTTGACGATCCTTCGGGCGCAGACCACGAACCCCGCATTTGTCCAGCTCATCGCCGATGTTGAGGTGCAGATTGTCGGTGGCGGAAATCTCGGTGATGCCCTCGCGAAGTATCCCGCTGTGTTTAGCCCTATCTATATCGCACTCGTTCGTGCGGGTGAATCATCGGGCACTCTGGATAAAGTGCTTGCCAGACTCGCCGATACACTGGAGTCGCAGGCAGAGTTTCAAAGCAAAGTGAAAGGTGCCATGGTCTATCCGATCATCATCATGGTGGGTATGATCGCTGTCGTCATGGTCATGATGACTGTGGTTATCCCAAAGCTTACCGATCTCTATAAAGATTTTGGTATCGAGCTTCCGACGGCGACAAAAGTACTCATCTCGATGTCCACATTTTTCGTCCACTTCTGGTGGCTTATGATTGCCGGTATAGTGGGGCTGGTTGTTGGTTTTGGTCGGTGGCGCAAGACTCCAATCGGCGAGCTCATGGTGGATAGTCTCATTCTGCGGTTGCCGCTTTTCGGCGAACTTACCAAAAAAGTACTGTTGGTTGAGTTTACCCGCACCTTAGCCATGCTCATCAGTGCCGGTATCCACATATTACAAGGTCTTCAGACGCTTCGGGATTCGCTGGGAAATGTGCTCTTCCGTAACGCCATTGATGAGATCGGCAAGAAAGTGGAGAAAGGATTTCCGCTTGGCGACACGTTTGCACAATATGATGTGTTCCCTCCGATCGTATCCCAGATGATGAAAGTGGGAGAAGAGACCGGCAAATTAGATGATACGCTCGTCAAGCTTTCCCGGTATTTTGAAAGCGAATCTGAGCATCTCGTCCGCGGATTGACGACTGCCATTGAGCCGATCATCATGGTGGTATTAGGAGTGGGTGTCGGGTTTATCGTCATATCGGTCATTACACCTATTTATAATTTAACAAGCCAGTTCAAGTGACCTATTGACAAGCGATACGGCTGGATGATACACCATAGTAAGTATGAAAAAAGTCAAAAGTCAAAAGTCAAAAGTTTCTTATAGGAGAGGGTTCACCCTTATTGAACTTCTTATCGTTATTGCACTCCTGGGCGCATTAGCAGTCGGACTGCTGGCAACCATTGATCCATTTGAGCAGCTCAAAAAAGGCCGGGATACGAGCTTACGCAATACGACAGCAGAGTTCTATAACGCCAATCTTCGTTATTATTCAACCAAGGGACAGTTTCCTTGGGCGACTGATGTGACGTACGATTCATCCGCAGTCGGGTCGCAGACGGATATTTTGACAGAATTGGTGAATGTCGGAGAGCTCAAATCCAAGTTTTATGATCTCGCAGGGTCAGGAAATCTTCAGAAAATATATCTTACTTCCACCGATACAGAACATGTCGCGGTGTGTTTTGTACCTGAGTCAAAATCATTTCAGGAAGATCCCGTGAACATATTTTCTGCTGATGGGACGAGTATGCCGGATGCGACGTGTAAGTCGCAGGTTTCCGGCACGGGCGGCATTGACTGCGCCTACTGCGTCCAGTAATCCGCGAGCAGCAGCATTATGAAATGGCGCGGGATACTTCTTCCTCTCCTCATTGGCATCTCAAGTTTTCTCCTGTTCCTATTCTTTCAAACCACCGGCATATACGGCGGTGACAGCGGAGATCTGGTGACGGCTGCAGCCACTTTCGGTGTCCCCCATCCGCCCGGATTTCCTCTCTATACATTCCTCGGATGGCTTCTGACCCGTCTCCCCTTTTTTACTCCAGCCTGGAGCGTAGGATTATTATCCTCACTACCGCATGCGCTTACGCTCGTGTTTGTTTTTTTCATTGTCCACAGGCTGACAAAGGACGGTATTGCGGCACTATTTTCTTGTGCCGTTCTGGCCGGAAATTATCTTTTTTTCCTCTACAGCGTCACGCCGGAGGTGTTTGGTCTCCTGGATGTATTTATCGTCCTTCTTATCTATCTCTTGATGGGATGGGGGGAGACGGGACGGACCGGGTATTTGTATCTGGCCGCGGTTATATTCGGGTTTGCATTAGGACATCATCAGCTCATACTTTTTCTCGTTCCTGCGGGGGCCTACTTTATCGGAAAACAACGCAATGCGTTGCAAAAGAAAAAAAATAAGCCCAATACGGTTTCATTCATAAAGCTCCTCGGATTTATTATTCTTGGCCTGACGCCGTATCTTTATGTGATGATCGCCGCCCACGGAGACTCGATCATCAATTGGGATCGACCAACGAGTTTGCCCAGGCTTCTCCATCTGATCCTACGCCTCGACTACGGGACGTTCGTCACCAATAATTCGTATGGGGTGCTCTTGGTCAATCGGATGCTGCAGCTTGTGGCTTACGCCAAATTTATCCTCACGGACATGACGAGTGTGGGCATAGCCTTGGTACTGTGCGGACTGTATTGGTTATATCGCAATCAGCGCGTCATCGGGTATTGGTTATCGTTTTCCCTGATTACCATCGGACCGGCATTTTTTTTCTACGCCGGGTATCCACTCGCAAACAACTTTACTTTGGGAACATATGAGCGCTTTCTCCTGCCAAGCTACGTGCTCTTATCCATAATCGTTGGGTTTGGCCTCGTCCAACTGCAACATATCGTTGGCAGACTTTGCGACCGGTTTACCACGCCAGCTCATGGCCGTACCATTGTGTATCTGGTTGTGATTGTCTTCTTTGCGTATCCACTCACGATGCTTTCGATTACCGTGTGGCGCTTTTGGGGTATCGGCCAAGATCGGACCGCTGACAATCTCGGGGTTGATATTTTAGCCACGACCACGCCGCAATCGCTTATTCTTCTCAACCGCGATACGCCGCTATTTATCACCCAATATGTGCGCTACGCGGCCCTCGTCCGGCCGGACACCATAGTCCTGCACATAAGTCTGCTCGGCATGGCTCCCTATCTTGAGACGATTGGCCGTGTGTTTCCCGAAGTCCACGTCCCCGCGCTTTCCGATGCCCAGTTTGTGGAAACGTTCGTTGTGCAAAACTATCAGAAATTTCCACTCTATACCATTGCTCCGTTTGTGCTTTCCGAGGGGTGGTTTTGGGTTCCGGAGGGGTTACTTTACCGTCTCTACGAGCGAAATAATCTGCCAAATATAAATGCCTTTATCGCTAGAAATAAGGTATTGTGGCAATCCTATCATGATCCCAATGGAGGCATCCTTTCCCGATATGATCACCTGATGCTCTCTGATGTCCGCAGTGTCTACGCGAAGGGAAAAATTGCCGAAGGGAATGTATTCATGAAAGCGGGAAGATATGCGGAAGCGAAAGAGGCGTTTGTGTCCGCCGTTTCATATAAAAGCGATGCGTTCAATGAAGAAGCGTATACATTGTTGGGCTTGGTTGAGCTTTACAATACACACTGTGACGCTGCACGCGATGCATTCCGTCAGGCGCGTCAGCACGCTATCGTGCCGGAAAAAGAAGTATTTCTGTATGAGGCATCCGCCGAAAAGATGTGTGGTGCCCCCGGGGGCGTCATCGACGCGCTTTACCAGCAGTACCGGAAACGACGCGAGCTTGGGGATATACCACTAGCACGATAATGATGACACTCGTGAATATCGTTATGATACTACCGAGCCGGAAGTAAAGAGAGTCATACCGCATCTCCACCGTGTGATCGCCGGAGGGCACGATGACCCCTCGTTGGTTGATATTCACCGGATATATCCGGGTAGCTTGCCCATCGATAAACGCGTGCCACTCGGGATAATACGTATCGGCAAGAACGAGGATCTGTGAGTGAGAGAGATGCGAGGCGGCAATACACACGACGGTGGGGGTGTCACATACGATGCGTGCCGTTCCTTCTCCCCTGTCTTTTTTTTCTATGGGGAGCTGCTCTTCTGCAAGAATTGTTTTTCCGGGAATGAAGTCCGGCGCGGATAGGGCATTCTTGGCTTGCCCCACGGTGCGGGCAACACGAATATCATCGGAAAAATATGCTCTCGCCAGCGCGTCGGGATTGTGGTAGACGTTTATAGAAACGTCATTTCTGTGAAATGTATGGATGAAGTCGAGCGTTTTTGTCGTGGGAAAGGAAACGGTACTGATGATCGAGCCTATGGCACCCATATCAAGGAGTTTTTTGGCAATCCCTGATGGGGTTGCGACACGGTGCCCTTCGTCTGTGCGTATTTCTTCCGTGAGGAGATTTTTCACTATGGATGATCGGCGCAGTACGACGCCGGGATACGCATCCGTATGGGGTATATTCCAAAAAACGTTTGTATTAGGTGCCAGGAGATTTCGAAAAAAGTCATACTGGTCGATGGAAGCAAACCCACGCGTTGTGTATTCTGCGTTGTAGGTGGCCGCAAATCCATAGGTGTAGATGCGTTTTTCGGGCACGAGAAACGGAATAACTTCTGGTGGTGACTGCCAGGAGGAAGTCCGGGCAAGCGCATGATAATCCCACCAAACCCACGCGACGTGGGCAGTATTGAGGCATATTGCGGTGACCAGGAACACCCGTAAAAGCCGGCGCCACGTTTTTTGCTTCCATAGTGCGTCTGCTCCGTAGGCGCTTATCGTGAGAAGGACAAATACAAACATCCATAAGAATCGTGACGGAGTGCGGAAGTTGGAGAAAGGCCAGAAGGAATAGATGATGTACAGTGGCGAATGATACCCCAGCATGAGAAGGGCGGCTATCACAAGTAAACAGAGCATGACCGTAATGTGGGTACGACGTTTGGCATCAAACGAACCACGTAATACCATCAAGAGTGTTATGCCCACGAGGATGAGCGGCACTAGCCCTACGAATGCACTATTTTCCCAAAATATGCTTCCTCCGGACTTTATAAAATCAGGATAGGTGCCGATTTTGGGATTGCCCAACGCAAAGGGATTGAGAAACGTGAGGAAATGGTTCGGTGGGAAGGCGAAGAAACTGGACATGCTTGGATTAAATCCATCGGAAATTGTGGAGTTTTTTGCGTACGCATAGGAAGGCAATAGTTGTATGGAACCAATGCCGATGGATAACACGATGGCTAGTGCATAAAGAATGATCCGATGCATAACCTGCCGGTCGCCCCAGAGCGTCAGGAGATAATAGGTAAAAGAGAGAAGCAGACTAATGAACGTGACTTGCGGAAATGCGGCAAGTATTTGGATACCCACCGTCACAGACAGGATGGCTGCATATTTTTTCGTAGGATGAGCGATAAGCATGATGGTGGCAATCATGATCCATGGGAGGAGCGAGAGGCCCGGGATAATCATGATGTGTTCGAGCCGGGGGATGATCATTCCGGAGATAGGCAAAACGAGCGAGGGGGTAAGTGCGCCGATCCGTCCGATCCCGAGGAAACGAAGCCATACATACATGCCGGAGGCAAGAACAAACAGAGAGATCACGATGAGGAGATTATAAGCAAGGCTCAAGGGTAAAAATCGAAAAAGGAAGAATGTCACCGGGTAAAATGTGCCCATGACTTCCCCGTCCAAGGGAATGCCGTTGCCGATAAGCGGTGTCCAAGTAGGCAGCGATCCGCTTCGCAGGGCTGTCGAGAGCATCGCCATGAGACTATAGCTGCTATGCCACGCGTCGCTCCGCCCGAACTCCGGGGTGACGATGAGGAGCGGCTCCGGCCAGAAGAAGCGAAAGAAGAAGATGCCGATGACGGCCGCAATAACGCTCAACGACATCATATCCCATGCATAGTGTTTGAAAATCTTCATACCAGGTAGTGAAAATTCGACGAATCCTTTTTTTCTTCTTCGAATACATCTATTGTAAAACAACGACTATAGCAATCATTCATCCCATGAGCCAGGATTCTCGGCTTGCTTACTGCAAGCGGTCGAATTTCTACTACCTGGCATAGTAAAGTCCTCGTGAAGCGATTATACTAAGAAATCATGGAATTGTTAGTGTTTCTTTTTGGTTTGGCGATAGGATCTTTTTTAAATGTTTTGATTGACCGGTTGCCACGGGGAGAAAATGTGATAACCGGGCGTTCCCGGTGCGACCATTGCGGCAAGACGCTCCGGTGGTTTGAGCTTATTCCCCTACTCTCTTTTATGCTTCAGGGTCGCAGGTGTCGACGGTGTCACAAAGGATTGTCCTGGCAATATCCCATCGTAGAGTTCGTGACTGCCATGGGGTTTATGGTTATTTTTCAAAGCCAGACCCAAAGCCTGGCTTTGGGGGGATCGTGGCTTATTTTCAGTGCTTTATTGGTGATCTTTGTGGCTGATCTGAAGACTCAGATTATTCCGGATAGTATGGTGGTTGTGGGAATTATCGGAGTTTTTTTTCAAAGCCAGTCCCGCCTGGCGGGACTGGCTTTGTTTCAGTCAGCGTTTGGTGCCGCCGGTTTCTTCCTTTTTTTGTGGCTCGTTACGCGCGGAAAAGGTATGGGACTGGGGGATGTCAAACTCGCATTTTTGATGGGACTTTTATTAGGCTTCCCCAAGATTGTCGTGGCTTCCTACCTCGCATTCTTGACGGGTGCACTAACGGGTGTCATACTGATTTTACTGGGGAAAAAGAAGCTGAAAGGACACATTGCCTTTGGACCGTTTCTTGTCCTGGGGACCTGGGTCGCATTTATTTGGGGACAACAGCTGATTGATTGGTGGAGGATGTTATTATGAAACGTGGTTTCACACTCATGGAACTTCTCATTGTTATAGCCGTTATCGGTATTCTCATTTCTATCGCAACAGTGGCGTATACATCGGCACAAAAAAAGACGCGCGATAGCAGACGGAAAAGTGATATTAAAGCGCTTCAAATCGGATTTGAGCAGTACTACGCCGACAACAGCGGCAGTTATCCCGCGGCGTGTAGTGATCTCGCCCTTACGACGACGTATATGCCCAATGGGATGCCCATCGATCCTAAAACCGGTACAGCCTATACGGCGACTGCGGACTGGTATAGCTGTTCTAGTTCTGCTTATTGCGTCTGTGCTGCGTTGGAAAGCGAAACTAATGCGACGACGGATTGTACCGCTGATCAGGGGTCACTCCCCAGTGGCTATTTGGGATTTAATTGCGTTCGTAGCGTGCAGTAAGTATGCCAGGTAGTGAATTTTCGATCAATCGCCTTGCGATTGGATAACTATCCGGCGAATAATCAGATTATCGATATTTTTAGCGTATAGGATCACCTATCTCGAAGAGATATCGAAAATCTACTACCTGGTATGCCAGGTAGTGAATTTTCGATCAATCGCCTTGCGATTGGATAACTATCCGG